>OLPQ01000226.1_pt1 | contig 54158 bp, 57 predicted proteins | sample 1672451 | NCBI WGS metagenome assembly OLPQ01 (sample SAMEA3136687, study PRJEB25190) | human gut metagenome | biome: human gut; feature: human-associated habitat; material: faeces | place: Austria | collected 2013
AGAATATCAAATAAAAGAAATTCAGCCAGTAGATATGTTTCCTTATACATCACACGTCGAGTGCGTAGTATTGATGTCAAGGGTCGATAAGTAGTGTGTAAAAAAGGCTTGAAATAAAGGGATTTCCGAGAGTTGGGGTTAGAACCTCGGCTCTCGGATTTTTCTTTTTGTGCCATAACCAAACATATCCACGATTGGCAAGTTGCAAGGATGAGTTGACAGGATTGAGATGGTATAGGTTGTGGAGATAGGATTGTTAATTCTCTGCAATAGCGTAAATATGAATAAACAGTAAAAAACTATAAAAAACATCACGAAACATTGAATTTTAAGATGAGATATGTTATACTATTATCGGATTTTTATATCTACTTGTATTGTACAGAGGTGAGAACGATGAGTGAAAATATAAATGAAAAATGGATAAGTATCGAAGAGGCAGCAGAATATTTAGGCATTAAACCTGTAACCGTACGAGATTGGATAAAGAAAGGAAAAGGCATTCCAGCTCACAAAATCGGCAAGAAATGGAAATTCAAGTATTCAGAATTAGATGCTTGGGTAAAGAGCGGACAGAGTGCCATAGAATAATTTTACAGGTAGGTGCGAAATGGCAAATGATATGTTGATTAATGCATTGAAAATAACGAACGGATATCTAAATCAAAACTACAGTCATAATGAATTAAAGATAATCCGCGAAGAAATAAATGCAATTATAGGAGAACCGTTAATTATTGACGATTCTTCAAATAAACCTTATTCATATGAGGAGATGCAGGAAATCTTATCGACTCTAAATGAAAAGGAAACTATAAGAAAAAATAAAGGTGTGTATTATACACCACAGGATGTTGTAAAATTCATATTGATTAATAGCGTAAAAATGGTATGCAAAAGATTGCAACCTAATAATCTTCACGTGTTGGATTTGAATGGAATTCCTTACAGTACATTCTGTTATGATAAAACGGTGTATGACCCAACGTGTGGATCTGGCGTTTTTTTGCTGGCAGCATTAGATTTAAAATTGGATTTACTTGATTTACATCATACAGAAGTTACAAAAGGAAAAATCAAAAAAGTTGTTGAGTCTATAAAAGGTAATGACTTAAATAAAGATTCAATTACTATTACAAAAATTCGTCTTTTTCTTTGTGTGTTGCATAGACATGGGGTAGCAAAAGCAAAAGGACTTTCGGAAGTTCTTAATGATTGCTATGAATGTTATGACTATGTAGAAAATAAGCCAAAGACGGAAAATAAGTATGATATCATTATTGGAAATCCTCCTTATGTGGAAGATGCAAAAAGCGAATCAGTTCCAGAGAAAAGATATGGAAACATATATGCTAATGTGCTTGAAAATGCATCATTACAGTTAAGTCCGGGTGGTGTGATGGGATTTGTTATTCCCCTATCATATGTTTCTACTCCAAGAATGAAAAAGATTCGTGATGAGTTATACACTACGGTGCCGGAACAATATATATTAAGTTATTCAGATAGACCAGACTGTTTATTTACTTCTGTGCATCAGAAACTTTGTATCTTGCTTGGAAGAAATAAAATCGGAGAGCGTAATATATTTACAGGGAATTATAGATATTGGTACAAAGAAGAAAGGTGCGATTTATTCAATACCGCTGAAGTTGTTAAGAACAACCATGTAGAGGATGAATATATTCCTAAGTTAGGAACAAGATTGGACACTTCTGTATATAGGAGATTGACTGGATTTAACACATCTATTATTAATCTGCTTGAAAAGAATGGAGAACCACTGTATTTGAATATGAGAGCAGCATTTTGGATTAAGGCATTTTTAAATGAACACGCAGGTGCTGAGTATAAGATTTTTAATTGCGAAAATCAGAATTATGCTAATTTCTGTATGTGTCTGCTTAATTCTTCTCTATTCTGGTGGTACTGGATTTGTGTTTCTGACTGTTGGCATATCACAAGAAAAGAATTGTTTGGATTCAAGGTGCCAGAAATTGATGACTTTACGGAAGTTAATAGACTTGCGATTGCACTTGAAAATCAGTTAGAAGAAACTAAACTGTATGTTGGTACAAAGCAAACTGAGTATGAGTACAAACATAAGGAGTGTGTAGATACAATTCATCAAATCGATGATTATATCAATACATTATACGGCTTATCAGAAGAAGAAGGGTTGTATATAAAGAATTTTGCTTATCGATATAGAATCGGTGGAGGTGTTGAAGATGAACGTAATTGACCTATTTTCAGGATGCGGTGGACTGTCCCTTGGTTTCATCAAGGATGGATACACAGTAAAGAAAGCTGTGGAATTTGATGCAAACATAGCCAATACCTACAAGAAAAATCATCCAGAAGTTGATGTTATCGTTGATGATATAAGAAACATTGACCAATCAGGCGTATTTAGGGCTGGAGATGCCGATGTGATTATTGGAGGACCGCCGTGCCAAGGATTTTCTATGGCAGGAGCAAGAATAAGGACAGGGTTTATTGACGACCCTCGAAATTATCTCTTCAAACATTATTTTAATGTTGTAAAAACTGTAAAACCTAAAGCATTTGTTATGGAAAATGTAAAAGGTATAATGACTATGCAGGACGGAAAAATATTTGAAGAAATTCTTAGAATATTTTCTGATGAAGAAATGTTAGATGGGAAACCTTATAAATTACATTATAAAGTTGTTAAGGCTGCCGAGTTTGGTGTTCCACAAAAAAGAGAACGAATGATAATCATTGGAACACAAGCCACGGAATTTGACTTTGAAGAAATGTGGGAACAAACAAAGCAAGATATCATCAGAGAGTATCCACATTACTTCGATGCTGTTACAGTAGAGGAGGCAATTGGAAATCTGGGGACAACAACAGCCGATGGGAATATAAAGAATCCAATCCCTATTACAGAATATCAAAAATATTTATCGTCAGATAGTGAGGATTTAAGTAATCATACTAAGACAAACCACTCTCGTTTGGCAGTTGATAGAATGAGTCGAGTAGCAAACGGAGAAAATTTCACAGCATTAGAAGAAACAATCAATTCTGTTCATAGTGGAGCCTATGGAAGATTATGCTGGGACGAGCAGGCTCCAACTATTACAACAAGGTTTGATACTCCTGCGGGGGGAAGATTCATACACCCTATTGAGGATAGAACCCTTTCTCCAAGAGAGGCAGCAAGGATACAAAGTTTCCCTGATGATTTTGTTTTTTACGGAAATAAGACATCGATTTGTAAACAAATAGGAAATGCTGTACCACCTAAAGTATCATACTTCTTAGCGCGTTTGATAAATAAAATAATAGAGTCGGAGGTATAAGGAAATGAATTCAGTTTTACAGAACAAACTAAATGAGTTGCAGAATGCAAGTGATTATGAATGTTGGTATTTGGTAAAACAACCTACTGCATTCGATAATATTTGTTATCTTGTATCTTTTTTGAAGGAATTTAAATCAAAAGATACACCAGAAAACTTACAGGAGTTTATAGGAAAGAAAGTAACTGAGATAAATGCAAGTAAACCGAATGTTGAAATATCAAATAACTATCGTGCATTACGAGTTGCAGCATTTTTTGGGTTAATAACTATGACTTCATCAAAATATGAAGAGGCTATTATCACGGAGGCATTTGAGGAAATAAACAATAGATGTGGCGGTGCTTTTGAAAACAAGGAATTATATGAAGATGTCATACAAAGACAGATTGAAAAGATGTATATAAGTTCTACTGTCGATGAGGGATATAATGGTGTTCGCCAAGATTTCCGTTTATATCCTGTGATGTTACTGTATAAAGTTTTACTTGAATTGGGGCGTTCTACTGGAGCGTATAAGATAAGTATGACTGAGTATCGTTACTTGGTTGCGACAACAAAGGTTTTTGAAAACTTTCTTGAGGCCCTTTTACTTATTAAGTTACTTAGGGAAGATGATTCTGCAAGTGTTGAATTTGAACAGTATCGTACCAAGTTTGATAATAGATTGATACAGGCACTTAAACAATTACCTACATTGGTAATTGACCGTGATTCTATTTCAATCAAATCGGTGGCAGTGGAAGAAGTAGCGAAGAAGGTATTTATCTTTGAAAGCAATCCGAATATTTTCGCAACTGAGAATTATCTTGGTTTCTTAGGTTCTACAAAATCTTTATTCGAGCTGGATGAGTTTGAAGTTGAAGAAACAACAGATGAAGGTCAAGATGCAGAAAATATAGACTATGATAAAGTGCCACGTATAGATAACGGCACAAACGTGCTTCTTTACGGTGTTCCGGGTTCTGGTAAGAGCTGGACAATTGAACATGAGTATTGCAAGAAAAATACCAATGTAGAGCGTTTGGTATTCCATCCGGATTATACTTATTCTGATTTTATCGGTCAGATTTTGCCGAATGTAGATGAAGATGGACAAGTGAGCTACAAGTTCACTGCTGGTCCATTCACTAATATCTTAGCTGATGCTTATACTCATCCACAGGAAGAATATATCTTGATTATTGAAGAAATCAACCGTGGTAATGCACCCGCTATTTTCGGTGAAGTATTTCAGTTGCTTGATAGAAAGACTGAAATTCGTGATGTAGATGATGATGGTTATCCTATTGGCACAAGTGAATACGGTATTACAAATGCTAATATGGCTACTATCGTTTACGGTGATGCAAAGCGTAAGATTCGTATTCCATCCAACCTATCAATTATTGGTACTATGAATACTTCTGACCAGAATGTATTTACCTTAGATACTGCTTTCCAACGTAGATGGGAAATGCGTTTGATTGAAAATAATTTTGAACACGTAGATAGCAGATTAGCAGATGCTGAGATTCTTGATACGGGAATTACATGGGAAGTATTCTGTACTCAAATTAATAAAATTATTGTTGGTAATAATGCAAGGATGACTTCTGCTGAAGATAAACGTCTTGGGGCATATTTTGTCCACTTGAGAGATTTGGTATATAATCCAAGCATGGGTAATTTGTCTGATGGCGAATACGATGAATTGCGAACAAAAGAACAGGACAAGACTATCACTGACACAGAAAAAGGTAGGCTTGCAGAAATAAGAGCAGCGATGAAACAAAACCGTAAGTTTCCTGAAAAGGTAATCAAATATTTATGGGATGATGCGTTTAAATTTAATAGAGAAATCGTCTTTGAAACTACGACATATCAGAGTTTAGAACAAGTAATTAGAACATTTATGTATGCTGAAAAGCTGGACCGTTTGGCTATGTTCAAGGACAATGTAAGAAACGCATTCACGAATCCAGAAGAGTAAGGTGGTGATTCTATATGGATTTAGATTCAGCATTATATATGGCTATGGTTGATGACGATATCACTAAACACTGCCATGTAAATTCAAATGAAGATGGTGACCGTTTTGTAGGCATTAAAGCAGATTCAGATAATGCGATGGTCTATTTCCCTATCGGATATCAGTTGCCTGAAACGGATGCAGAAATTAGAACGGACATCAAACACTTAATTCAAGTGTTGTCAGAGTTTACTACTAAAGAAGACCGCTTGCTTGCAATAAATAAATTTGCAGCACCACAGACTGTTGATTTTCCAATCAATGCTTATAAGGGTGTTATAGAATATTACTTTTCTATCGGTGGCAACTACTATGTGGAAGTCGACCCTACATATAAAACAAGTGCTACCGGAAAACAGGACTGGCCTAAAACGGTGCGAAATCAAGTTCCTTTAGTACAGCAAAAGGGTGGAGTTAGTTCCTTTATCTACACGGAATTTACAGTGAGGGCTACAACACCAAATGACTCAAAACAGATAACACAAATTAATCGTTTCTGTGTATACGAGGCTTTCAAAAAATTAGGATGGCTCTATGTTCCATATATGCCAGAACAGCCGGGTCCACATCCGGATGTAAAGACTTCGATTGCTATTCTAAATACAAAACTTGGAAATACAAATGATGATAAAAAGCGTAACTTATTTCAGGCAATGAAAGATATGCTCGAATACATGGATGAGAAGACATCTGATAAGCAGTTCTATTTTGGTACTGATGATTTCGACCATGTTTGGGAAAAACTAATTGATAGGGCATTTGGAGAAAAAGATAAAGATAAATATTTCCCTCGTTCAAGATGGTTACTGGACTACGGCAAATATAAAGAAAAACGACCGCTGATGCCAGATACCATTATGATTTACAATGGAAAGTATTATATCCTTGATGCAAAATGCTACAAGTATGGCTGGACGGGTATTCCAGATCATTTGCCTAATGGTTCATCTATAAATAAGCAGATTACATATGGCGAATATTTAGAAAAGTATAAAGGTGTCAATACCGATTCACTTTTTAATGCTTTTATTATGCCGTACAACATGGCGAAGAACTTCTTTAAGTTAGATACAGTTGTGGGAAATATTGGTGAAGCAGTTGGTGATTGGCGTGGTAATCAGAAATATTATGAACGTATCCAAGGAATTGTAATGGATACAAGGTATTTGATGTATCATTACACCGGAAATCCAATGAAAGAAAAGGTAGCTTTGGCAGATTGTATAGAAGCTGTATTGGGTAGAAAGCCTGTACCGTTGGCAGCGGGTGCGACTCCAATTACAAAGACACCTAAACCTACAATTTACGAGTATAATCCTTCATCAACAGTATCAATGGTTGCCGAAGATACTCCATATGGTAATAATGTGTAATAGAAAACCTGTGCTATGCAGTATTTATGCTGTATGGCACAGGTTTTTCTTATTTATTTTGTTTGCTCTCGTTTCTTTTTTCTATATCGGTCTTGGGTAACTCTGTTGCAGCATTCAGTACTACAAAACTTAGTTCTTGTAGAGGTTGTTTTTACAAGAAAATATCTTTGACATCGTGGGTTTGCACATTGACGGTACAACTCAAGATCTGGTCTCAAATAAAAGATAGAGAAATAAATCGCACTAAGCAAGGAATCCACTTTCCAAGAAGGTGACATTGTCTGCACATCGTATTCCGGGAAAATACCATTAAGGTTGGCATTGATTTCTTCTCCTAAAATATGTCGAGCAATTTCTATGATAGCTGATTTCATCTCATCGTTCATCGTAGATAAATCTGCGGAAGGATATAGGGTTAATCCATGAACCATATCGCAGGTTTGTAATTGTCCAAAATCATGATGTAGGTGGAAAAGATAATCTATAATTTTTCGCTCCATAGGAGAACCATTGTAATTGCAATATAACTGAGTAATTTGTTTATAAAATGGTGTAGCTGAGATTGCTCCGTTTATTGATGTGCCACTTACGATATCATTATACTCACTAATGTCCAATTCATACGATGGCTTAATAATAGTGTCAGAAACTGTGTAAGTGTCTTTTTCAAAAGATTCTTGTTGTCTTTCCCAACTAAGTGATACGGCACTTGCTTTGGCCATCGTATCCATAAAAGAGTGTCTACAACTTGTATATGGTTCTGACATTGAGTCCATTTTTATCTGAAGTGGTTCTGACATCATTAAATACAATGTCAAAAGAGTAATTTTTTCATAATCCTTATGTATTTCATTGATGGCAGTCATTAATTCAACCGTTGCCTTGATACGAAGAATAAATTCGTATAGTAAGGCAGCATCAATACTTTCATATTCTGAAGCACTAACTGGAAACAAGAAACCATTGCTTTCAAAGAATCTGTAAAGGTCCTTAAGTTTCTTGGTAGGCAGTGCAACAAGTGAGCCAAGAATATTATCTTCCTCTGTAGTACCGTTTGGTGCTATTCGTGACAAGCCTGTTTTTGCCCTATAACCAAACAATAACGGCTTATCTGAATAAGATTGAAATTTAAAAGTCTTCTGTGGTGGCATACCGGGAGTGGTATGATTTATATCCTCGACACAGTCGCAAGCATAACTTTTAAATGTAAATACATTATTTTCAAAAAAATTCTCTATAATCTGAGGCATAATTTTCCCCTTTCGGTAGTTCAATAGTCATGCTATATCGCATGGCTTTATTTTTTTACGTAAAAATAGTAATGATAAAAACTATCTTATATTGATATTATACACTTTTTTATACATAAAAACAATATTATAGACATTATTAAAGTATAAAAGTTATGTATAAACTTGCTATTTTCAATTACTTTATAAGTTGTCCTATACTTTAGATAGGTTGAAAAACCTAAAAATCTAAAAGTCTGAGTGGCCACAAAGACGGAAAGATACAGAAAAATGCAAACTTCAGCAATAGCAGGAGTATTGCGGCTTTAATGTACCTTGCCGTGCTTTGTTATGCCATTTTGCAGACATCTAAGGCTGGTGTACATCAATCGCACCAGCTTTTTTCATACCTTTCCGTCTTTGCACTTCAGCGGAAAGGACAAATTATGAAAATCAAAGTCAAGTATGAGAACTACAACGAAAACAAAGACCCTATCACTGTGGAGATTGATGTTCCAGATGATGAATGTACCGTGATGGTGGAACTGGACTATCAAAGACGTCTTAGTGCAGCAGAAGATGAAGAGATTGTTGAACGCAGGGATGCACAGACCATTATGGATGAGGAATTCAATAAGCCACTTTATAACAACTGGCACAAAGAACACCGTCATCGTGGAACGGTAAATAAACCATTTCGTAAAGATGATGAAGATGCAGATGAGGGCGATGGTTTAGATACCGTTGCGGATAATTCGCAGGCAGAAGAGCGTAGTCGTCAGTATGAATATGAAGAATTGTGTCAGAAGATACGTGGTGCGTTAAAGCCTGATTTTGCAGAGGTCATTATTGCCGTGTGTTTGGATGATATGACACCGGAAGAATATGCATCTACCACAGGCGAAAAGAGAGATACCATCTATAAAAGATTACAGAGAGCCAAGAAAAAATTTCAGGAATTTTTCTAAAACTGTCCAATCCGACCCTCTCCCAAGGCTAACAGGTAGAGGGTCAACCTCAAATAAATTACAGGAGGTAATTCTTATGAGCGAATTACAGATTTTTAAGAATGCGGAATTTGGCTCTGTCCGCACAATTGCTATTGATGGTGAGCCATATTTTGTGGGTAAAGACGTAGCTGTTATTTTAGGGTACAGCAATCCAAGAGATGCTCTGGCAAAGCACGTTGATGATGAAGATAAGGGGGTAGCAAAATGCGACACCCTTGGCGGAATCCAAGATTTAACGGTTATTAACGAGTCTGGCCTTTACAGCCTTATTCTTTCCAGCAAGCTGCCGACTGCTAAAAAGTTCAAACGCTGGGTTACAAGTGAAGTTCTCCCTGCTATTCGTAGACACGGTATTTACGCAGTAGATGAAGTGCTGAATAACCCTGATATGCTGATTGCAGCACTTACAGAGTTGAAAGAAGAGCGTGCAAGAACGAAGGTTTTGATGGAAACGGTAGCTGTTCAGAATCAGCAGATTGTGGAGATGAAACCAAAAGCCAGTTATTACGATGTGGTGCTTAATTGCAAAGACCTCGTAGCAATCTCTGTTATTGCAAAGGATTATGGTTGGAGTGCTAATCGTATGAATCAGTATCTTCACGAAAAAGGAGTGCAGTACAAACAGGGCAATAAAATATGGCTGTTGTATCAGAAGTATGCAGAGATGGGTTATACCAACACCAAGACACATAGTTATCCCGGTAGTGATGGCTCTATGCATACAGCGGTTCATACTTATTGGACACAAGCAGGCCGCCTTTTCATTTATGGGCTGTTAAAGGCAGATGGTATTTTACCTACAATGGAACAGGAGGAAAGTTATGGCGATAGATAAATTTAACGCAGAAGGTTATTATGACCCGGTTGTATTTGAGGCTTTAACAAAAATTGAAAAGGAAGAGCGTGCGGCAAGAAAGGCCGCCGCTTTCCGACCTATGGTGTATGTGTGCAGTCCGTATGCGGGGGATATTGATAAAAACACAGCTAATGCAAGAATGTATTCTCGTTTTGCTGTAGCAAAAAATACGATTCCACTTGCTCCACATCTGTTATTGCCACAGTACATTTCTGAAGAACACGAGAGAGGTCTTGCTATGTTTATGAATAAGGTGTTCCTCGGTAAGTGTGATGAATTATGGGTGTTTGGCAGCAGTATTTCATCTGGTATGTCAGAAGAGATTGAATTGGCTGGTAAGATGAGAAAGAAAATCAGATATTTTACTGAGGAATTGCAGGAGGTGGAACAGTAATGAGATTAACGATTTATACGGCAGATTGCGTTGGCAGTCTGTCTAACTGTGTTTATCCAAATAAACATATTATTACGGATGAGGCTGCTATGAAAGTAGCAATGAAGTATGACCATGTGACGGCTGCATATAAGGATAATTACCGTAATAATTCCAATTTTATTACAGCTGATAATGTACCTCTTGATTGTGATAATGACCATAGTGACAACCCTGCAGATTGGATTACACCTTTTGAAGTGGCTATGGCATTTCCTGATGTTGCCTTTGTGGCCGTATATAGCAGAAATCATATGAAAGTAAAAGATGGCAGGTCTGCTCGTCCAAGATTTCATGTGTACTTTGTTATCCCGGAAGTAACAGACTCCAAGGACTATACATTGCTTAAGAAAAGAATTGCCGCCTCTTTTCCCTATTTTGATAGCAATGCACTTGATAGTGCAAGATTGCTTTTTGGTGTAGCAGAACCACAAGTGGAATTTTACGAAGGAAATAGTAATATCATTGATTTTCTCGATGATCAGGAATTTGATGCGTGGGATAATCAGCAGTCAGAAGTTCCACAGGGTAAGAGAAATAATACCATGTCACATTATGCAGGGAAAATCATCAAACGCTATGGAAATACCGATGAGGCATATCAATTGTATCTGAAAAAGGCTGAAAAATGTACTCCTCCACTTGAAGATACAGAACTTAAGACTATATGGAATAGTGCTTTAAAATTTGGTGCAAAGGTATCTTCTCAAGATGGATATATTCCACCGGAACAGTACAATGCAGATTTTGAGTTAAAACCGGAGGACTTCTCCGATGTAGGACAGGCTGTGGTTCTTGCAAGAGAATATAACGAAAGCCTCAGATATTCCCCTTCTACAGGTTATCTTGTTTACAATGGTAGCTTTTGGGAAGAATCAGACCCTTTGTCACAGGCAGTGGCACAGGAATTTACTACCAGACAGCTTGCTGAGGCTGAAATTGAAATCAAGAAAAGACTGAAAGAAATGGAACAGAATGGTGCTTTTGAAATCTTGGCTCAGATGGGTGCGAAAAAAGCGGTATCTGCTTTTAATGAAGTGCAGGCTCATTCCTTTGAACTTTATGAGGATGCCATCAATTATAAAAAGTATGCCATCAAACGCAGGGATTCCAAGTATATCTCCTCTGCTCTAAAAGAAGTCAGACCGATGGTGGGCATCACACAGAACCTGCTTGATGAAGATGAATTCTTGCTTAATACTCCAAGTGGTACTTATGACCTTCGTAAAGGTGCAAGTGATATCCGAAACCACAATGCTTTTGATTATATTACCAAACAAACTGCTGTAGATGCAGATAGTGTGGGTGCAGATTTATGGGAGGATGCTCTTAATACATTCTTTTGCAAAGACAAAGCACTTATTGACTATGTGCAGAAAATCGTAGGCTTGTCTGCTATCGGTAAGGTATATGTAGAGGCTTTGATTATTGCATATGGAGAGGGTCGCAATGGTAAATCAACCTTCTGGAATGTGGTATCCCGTGTGCTTGGAACTTATAGTGGTAACATCTCCGCTGATGTGCTGACGGTTGGGTGTAAAAGAAATGTGAAACCGGAACTTGCCGAGGCCAAGGGAAAAAGACTGCTCATTGCGGCAGAGTTAGAAGAAGGTATGCGACTTAATACCTCTAATGTAAAACAGCTTTGCTCTACGGATGAAATTTACGCAGAGAAGAAATACAAAGCACCTTTTTCCTATATTCCAAGTCATACACTTGTGCTTTATACCAACCACCTGCCAAAGGTTGGTGCGATTGATAAAGGTACCTGGAGAAGACTTATCGTTATTCCTTTTGATGCCAAGATTGAAGGAAGTGCGGATATCAATTTTGCTGATTATCTGTTTGAGAACGCTGGCGGTGCGATACTCTCTTGGGTAATTGCGGGTGCGAAAAAGGTAATCGAAGATAATTACCATATTGAACCTCCACAGAAGGTGCAGGATGCCATTCGTAAGTATAAGGAAAATAATGACTGGATGTCACATTTTCTTATGGAGTGCTGCGAGGTGGATGAAAGCTATACGGCAAAATCAGGAGAGGTCTATAACTCATACCGTTCGTATTGCACGCAGGTGGGTGACTTTATTCGCAGTACGGCTGATTTTTACACGGCCTTAGAAAGCAACGGATTCGACCGTAAAAAAACAAGGGATTGCAACCTTATAATCGGACTTCGATTAAAGTCAGATTTCCTTGAATAAAAGCATTTTTTCTATAGTGTGGAAGTCTATGGATGTCTTTTCTATAAATCATCTTAAAGATAAAAAAATAAAGATATATATAAAGTTACGGAAATACACTCCATAGACCTCCACCTATAAATTTTGGATGGAGGTATCAGATTTGCGAGAAAAAGAAATAGAACAGAAATTAGTAGCCGAGGTAAAGAAACGTGGTGGCATCTGTCCCAAGTTTGTATCTCCCGGATTTGATGGTATGCCGGATAGAATAGTGCTTTTACAAAATAGGAAGTTTGGCTTTGTGGAAGTAAAAGCACCGGGAGAAGAACCAAGACCGTTACAAAAAGCAAGACATAGGCTTTTGAAAAAGCTGGGTTTTGCAGTGTATGTCTTGGATGGCATAGAGCAGATTGGAGGGATTCTTGATGAAATACAATCCACATAGTTATCAGACCTTTGCCACCGAGTATATTGAAAATCATAAAATAGCAGCCGTCTTACTTGATATGGGTTTAGGAAAAACAAGCATCACGCTGACTGCTATCAATAACCTACTTTTTGATAGTTTTGATGTGCATAGGGTTTTGGTAATTGCACCACTTCGTGTGGCACGAAATACATGGAGTGCAGAAATGGATAAATGGGAACATTTGTCAGACCTTATTTATTCCATTGTAGTTGGAACAGAAAAAGAAAGGCTCTCTGCCTTATCTAACAAAGCGGATATTTATATTATCAACCGTGAAAATGTGCAATGGCTGATAGAATCAAGTGGAATACCTTTTGATTTTGATATGGTAATTGTGGATGAACTTTCTTCTTTCAAAAACCATCAAGCTAAAAGATTTAAGGCATTTATGAAAGTCAGACCATCGGTTCAAAGAATAGTCGGTCTGACCGGAACGCCAAGCAGTAATGGTCTGATGGATTTATTCGCAGAATTTAAACTGCTTGATATGGGAGAGCGTTTGGGAAGATTTATCGGTCAGTTTAGGACGGCATATTTTAAGCCGGATAGAATGAATGGTCCTATTGTTTATTCTTATAAGCCACTTCCCGGTGCCGAGGAGCAGATATATAAGAAAATCTCTGACATTACCATTTCTATGAAAGCAGTAGACCATCTTAAAATGCCGGAACTTGTATCTTCCGAATATGCTGTGTATTTATCAGATGAGGAAAAAGAACGATATGATGAAATGAAACGAGATCTGGTGTTGTCACTTCCAGATGGAGAGATAACAGCGGCAAATGCAGCATCTCTTTCAGGAAAATTAACACAGATGGCAAATGGAGCAGTTTATTCCGATGATGAAGGTATTGTCCATATTCATGATAGAAAATTGGATGCACTTGAGGATATTATCGAGGCGGCAAACGGTAAGCCAATATTAGTTGCATATTGGTATAAGCATGACTATGACAGAATTATAAAAAGGCTTTCTGAAATTGGAGCTGCCTATCAGAAACTTGATACAGATGCCAGCATTAGAAAATGGAATGAAAGGAAACTTCCAGTGGCACTTATTCATCCTGCCTCTGCAGGTCACGGTCTAAATCTGCAAAGTGGTGGTTCAACTTTAGTGTGGTTTGGACTTACTTGGTCTTTGGAATTGTACCAACAGACCATAGCAAGATTATGGAGACAGGGGCAAACCTCAAATACCGTTTCGGTACTTCACTTGACTGCCAAGGGTACCATTGATGAAAGGATTATGAGGGCGTTATCCTTAAAGGAAAATACGCAGACGGCACTAATTGATGCTGTCAAAGCAGATATGAAAATCTAAGACAAAAAATGACAATCCGAGGGAAGAAAATATCGGAGGTGTCAAAATGACAGCAAAAGAATATTTAGGACAGGCACGTTTTTTGGATATGCGTATTAATTCCAAGATTCAGCAGGTTGCATCTTTGAATGAACTGGCTACAAGGTGTACAGCCACCATATCGGATATGCCAAAGAGTCCCAACCGTGGAGGTTCCCGTATGGCTGATGCCGTGATTAAGATTATCGACCTACAGGAAGAAATCAACCGTGACATCAACAAGCTGGTGGAATTAAAACGAGAGATTATGGGAGTTATAAAAGCAGTTCCCAATGTGGAGTATCAGACGGTATTGGAGAAACGATACCTTTGCTTTATTACTTGGGAGCAGATAGCTGTAGATATGAATTACAGTATGCAGTACACGTTTCGCATTCACGAGAAAGCCTTAAAAGAAATTGAGGCTTATCTGCAAAGTGGAGAGTAAAGTTGATAGAATAAGAGTAACCTCTTATGATATAGTTATAATGCGAAGAAAATATAGAAACGGGCAACCGTAACAAGCCTTTGTGGGTACAACACCTGCAAAGGCTTTTCTTATGCCCCAAGGAGGTGGAATGAGTGCCGAGAAAACCAAAGCGTCCGTGTTCCTTCCCCGGCTGTCCTAATCTTACGGATGGTAGGTTCTGTGAGGAACACCAAAGACAAGAAAACAAACGCTATGAAACCTATGACCGTGACCCTGCTACAAGAAGAAGGTACGGCAGAGCGTGGAAACGAATCCGTGACAAATATGTGTCGGAGCATCCCCTTTGTGAGATGTGTCTTGCTGAAGGAAAACTTGTGTCAGTAGATGAGGTTCATCATAAGATACCCCTTGCAAAAGGTGGAACACACGCAAGAGATAATTTGATTGGTCTTTGTAAGTCCTGTCATGCGAAGATTCATGCTGAAAGTGGTGACCGTTGGCATAACCGATGACGAGGTAGGGGCGGTCAAAATCTCTACACCTTTATAGTGGTGCAACGGGCGTGGGGTCTTACGCACAAAATCGCAATTTCAAAGGGGGTATATAAGGGTCCCCGTAAAGGAGGGATGCAAAATGGCGAAGGACGGTACAAACCGAGGTGGTGCCAGAGTAGGTGCCGGAGCAAGAAAAAAGCCTTTAGCAGATAAGATTGCAGAAGGTAATCCGGGCAAAAGAGCGTTGACTGTCATTGACTTTGATAATCAGTCTGTCAATTTGGAAGGTCAGCCTATGCCTAAGCCGTCAAAATTACTGTCTGCCAAACAAAAGGACGGTAAGAAACTAATAGCGGCAGAAATTTATAAAACAACATGGGAGTGGTTACACGAGCGTGGATGTGCTGCTCTTGTATCTCCACAGTTGTTGGAACGATACTCTATGAGTGTTGCACGATGGATTCAGTGCGAAGAGGCTGTGACGGAATTTGGATTTCTTGCGAAACATCCGACCACAGGCAATGCGATACAAAGTCCGTATGTGGCAATGAGTCAGAATTTTATGAGTCAGACCAACAGACTGTGGATGGAAATCTATCAAATTGTAAAAGAAAATTGTGCAGGCGAATACGCAGGTGCGACTCCACAGGATGATGCAATGGAACGTTTGCTGCTTGCAAGGAAAGGACATTGATTATGTATGAAAAAGTAAATCCGTGCCATCCGGACAAGGTGGCAGACAGAATAGCAGGAGCCATTGTTGATTTGGCTTATGCAGATAATAACAATCCGAAAATTGCTGTGGAGGTGCTTATCGGCCACGGTGTATGTCATACCATTATTGAAACATCGGCAATGCTTGATGAAAGAGATATTGCTGATGTGATATTCCGTATTGCAGGAGATATTACTCCTAATATTGTGATTGTTCCTCAAGATGTGCATCTTGCGAATAATCAGAAGGAACAAATCCGATGTGGTGATAACGGGATTTTTAAAGGTATGCCCGTGACAGAGGAACAGAAGAAGTTATCAGTAGTTGCCCGTGCTATTTTTGAAAAGTATCCATTTGATGGGAAATACATCTTAAACGGTGACAGACTCATTATCTGTCAGAGCAATGCTGGAACTGATGAGTTACGAGCAATCTATCCGAATGCTGAAATCAATCCTATAGGTGATTGGACTGGAGGCACGAATGTAGATACAGGTGCTACCAATAGAAAACTTGGTTCTGATATGGCTGACTCTGTTACAGGTGGTGGACTTCACGGTAAAGACTTATCCAAGGCAGATGTTTCTGTTAATATCTATGCTTTTCTTAAAGCACAGGAAACGGGAATGCCTGTGGAACTTTGCTGTGCCATTGGTGATGATAGAATTGATGGCAGACCATACGCAGAAATTGTCGAAATGGCTCGACATTACATCAATGGCTGTGGTGGATTTGAGAAGTTTGCAGAATGGGGGTTGTTGTAATGATTATTGAAAAAAAGAATACAAAGGAACTGCTCCCTGCCGATTATAATCCACGTAAAGATTTAAAGCCGGGAGATAAAGAATACGAAAAGCTAAAACGCTCTATTGAACAGTTTGGATATGTAGAGCCTGTGATTTGGAATCAGACCACAGGAAGAGTGGTAGGTGGACACCAAAGACTCAAGGTTCTTATTGATATGGGAATGACTGAGGTGGACTGTGTTGTAGTAGAACTTTCTGAAGAAAAAGAAAAAGCTTTAAATGTGGCACTCAATAAAATCAGTGGTGAGTGGGCCAATGACAAGTTGGCTCTGCTTATTGCTGATTTGCAGGGGGCTGATTTTGATGTATCCCTTACCGGTTTTGAACCTGCTGAATTGGAGAGTTTATTCCGTGAAGATACAAAAAATGGTGTATCCGATGATGATTTTGATGTAGAGGCTGAACTTCAAAAGCCTACCATATCGAAATCGGGAGATGTATGGCAGCTTGGAAACCACAGATTGATTTGTGGTGACTCTACGAAAGCAGAAACATATGAAATGTTGATGTGTGGTAAAAAAGCAAATCTCGTGGTAACAGACCCACCGTACAATGTAAATTACGAAGGTAGTGCTGGGAAGATTAAGAATGACAGTATGGATGAAGATAAGTTTGAGCAGTTCCTATTGGATGCATATCTTAATATGGAACAGAATATGTCAGACGATGCCTCCATCTATGTTTTTCATTCAGATTCCCACGGCTTGGCTTTTCGTAAATCATTTGAGGCGGCAGGGTTTTATTTGTCCGGTTGCTGCATTTGGAAAAAGCAGTCATTAGTACTTGGCAGAAGTCCATATCAGTGGCAGCACGAACCTGTGCTTTTTGGCTGGAAGAAAAAAGGAAAGCATCAATGGTACACGGGTAGAAAAGAATCTACTATTTGGGAATTTGATAAGCCGAAGAAAAATGGTGACCATCCTACAATGAAACCGATTCCTCTTGTAGCTTATCCGATTATGAATTCCAGTATGAGTAACTGTATTGTTCTTGACCCATTTGGTGGTAGTGGTTCTGCTTTGATTGCTTGTGAGCAGACAGGACGAATTTGCCACACTATTGAACTGGATGAAAAATACTGTGATGTTATCGTAAAAAGATATATCGAGCAGGTCGGAACATCTGCAAAAGTGTCTGTTGTGCGTGATGGACTGACTTATCAGTATGAGGAGGTCGCAAATGAATAATTTAACGCTGGGCAGTCTGTTTGACGGTTCCGGTGGGTTTCCTTTAGGAGGCTTGATTTCTGGTATTACCCCTTTGTGGGCATCAGAGATTGAGCCTTTTCCTATTCGTGTAACCACAAAACGACTACCAAATATAAAGCATTTAGGAGATATATCCAAAGTAAGTGGTGCAGATATTGACCCGGTGGATATTATCACTTTTGGCTCTCCCTGCACGGATATGAGTGTTGCAGGAAAAAGAGCTGGTCTTGATGGGCAGCAGTCAGTGTTGTTCTATCAGGCAATACGAATCGTAAAAGAAATGAGGTGTAAATCCAATGGCAAATATCCAAGATTTATCGTGTGGGAAAATGTCCCCGGTGCCTTCTCCTCAAATAAAGGAGAAGATTTCAAAGCAGTCCTCGATGCAGTCTGCAAGGTCAAATCCGAAGGGTATGTTGTTCCTATGCCTGAAAATGGTAAATGGGCAAATGCAGGAAACATCATGGCAGATGATTTCTCCCTTGCGTGGCGAGTGTTCGATGCTCAATATTGGGGAGTACCCCAACGAAGAAAACGTATCTACCTTGTCGCAGATTTTGCAGGTGGGAGTGCCGGAAAAATACTATTTGAGTCAGAGGGCGTGTCAGGGTATTCTCCGAAGAGCCTCCGCCCGTGGCAAGGAACTGCCGGAACTTTTAAGGAAGGCACTCTTGCAACAGGCATTGATGGATACAACGGAAGTCTGACGGGAGATGCAGCTGCTACGCTTGGAGAAAACTGTGGTATTTCTACAGGCAGAAATGGTGTCATAGTATTAAATGACCAAGGTGGGAATCGTATGGATGTGACTGAGGATATGACTTGCACTTTAAGGGCAAAGTCAAATCATCCTCCCCTTGTGTTTGAAAACCATTCACAGGACAGCAGATATGTAGGACCACTTGAAACAGCACAGACGGTGCTTGCTACTTTCGGTACGGGTGGAAATAATCAGCCGTTTGTGATGGAGGCTTACGGCATTTGTGCTAAAGAAAGTAATTCTATGAAATCAGACAATCCAAATAGTGGATTCTATAAAGCAGATACCTCCAGAACCATTGATAAGAGTGGTGGAAATCCTACTTGCAATCAGGGGGGAATTGCTGTTGTATGTGTAGACCAAGGTGGTGGTAAATCAGCTTGTAATATTACAGAGAATATGTCACCGACATTAACTTGTACCCACGGTGGAGAGCCAGTTGTATGTTTGCAAGGGTCTATGATTGGAAGAAAAGACGAGAACGGACCACAAGGATCTGGTGTGAATGATGATGTTTCCTTTACGCTAAATGCAACGGATAAACACGCTGTTGTGTATGCCATTGATAGAGAATCCTTTAATTGCGGACAAAATTTTGCTCGTAATCTTGGAATAACAGCTGATGGAGTAAATCCTACATTGAATGCGCAGGGACCAAGTGCTGTGGCAACACCAACCTATTCTTCCAGTAAGGCTTCGTTTTTTACATCAGCAGAAAAAGAACTGGCGAATACGTTAGTGGCAACCGATTATAAAGACCCACCTATTGTAAATGACGGTGATGAGTTGAAATATATCGTCCGTAGACTGACACCTACAGAGTGTGCAAGATTGCAAGGGTTCCCAGATTGGTGGTGCAGTGAACTTGGAACAGAAAATCCGACAAATGAAGAGGTTGATTTTTGGAAAGAGGTATTTGAAACCCATAGAAAAATTATGGGGACTTCCACAAAGCCAAAATCAGAAAAGCAGATAATCAAGTGGTTGCAAAATCCCCACTCCGATTCTGCTGAATATAAGATGTGGGGCAACGGTGTGGCACTTCCGAATGTAGTATTTGTGCTTTCGGGGATTGTGTGGAGTACACAATCTGAAGGGCAATAAAGACAAGAATATTTAACACATTATTATGTGGAAATGACTTGCTATTTTGACCCTTTAGAGTGATATATGTAGTACCGAAAAATTAAGGAGGTACACACAATGAGATTTGAATTTAATGTAACAGGTAATGACCGCAAGGCATTGGTTACGGCAATGGGAGAAATCCTGCAGGCAAAGCCAAAGTATATGGGGATGCCAAGTATGAATTACGAGGTAGATTATTTTACTGTCGACAAAAACGGCACCGTGGAGTTTGATGACAGAGCCGACAGCGAAGAAATTGAACAGTTGCTTGAAGGTCTTGCTGACAAAGGTTTTGTTGTAGCTCCCGCAGAAATGGGCGAGGCTTGGCTTGATGCCAGAGCCAAGGAATTATCTGAGGAGGCGAAACAAGAGCCACAGGACGAAGAGTTAGGCCTTACGGTTGCGATTCCTTACGATAAGGTAGCTGCCGGAAATCTTACCCGACTGCTTGAGGTTAAGGGAGATTTGATAAAGAAAGCCTTGGGACTTACAGAACTTCCGATAGAACTTTTGGATGACAGAATTGCATTTCCTTGGTTTCAAACGATGCCAAGTCCAGATGAGGTAAAAGCATATACACACTTTATTGCCGCCCTTTGCGAAATGAGTAAAAATCAGAAACGCATTACAGCAACTGCAAAAGAAGTGGAAAACGAGAAATATGCATTCCGTTGTTTTCTTTTAAGGCTTGGCTTTATTGGAAATGAATATAAGCAAGAACGCAAAATTCTACTTCGCAACCTCTCCGGCAGCAGTGCATTTAAGGATGTTAGAAAAGAGAAAACCTACAAAGTGGAATTGGACGATGATAACTTTAAGATTTTCACGGCTACCAATGAGCAAGAGTCAGAACGCATTGGACAGGAAATTGCCGAAGAACACAAAAGTGGCTATTGCTTGGTTGAGGAGGTGTCAGAATGAGATTTCCCAATAGAGAAATAGTGGAAAAGGTCCGTAAGGATTATCCGACAGGCTGTAGAGTGGAACTTGTAAAAATGGATGATGAACAAGCACCTGCCATTGGCACAAAAGGTACTGTGATTGGTGTGGATGATACAGCAAGCATCCTTGTAAAATGGGATAACGGTTCTGGACTCAATGTTGTATATGGCGAGGACAGATGCAGAAAATTGGATGTTGTAAAAACAGTATGTTATGGCAATGAGGATGTTTGGGATAGCCGTAAGGAGGCCGCCGATTTCTTTCTTAGAGCCATTGCAGGTTCAGAGGGTAGCGAATGTGAACGCTACACTAAAATTTATGCAGAATTGATTCTTGGCAAGGAGGTCTGCACCGATGAATGAAAAGATTAAGGAACAGATACTTACTATCAGAGCCACAGGCAAAACAAATATGTTTGATGTCCCTATGGTTCAGTACCTTGCCAATGAGATGCATTTTTACGAGTTGGTAATTTACCTTGAAGAACACCGTAAGGAATATACACATTTTATTCTTACGGGAGAAACGGAGGTATAGCCATGTGGAGAGAAGGAACAATCGGCATTCCAAATAAAGACGGAGGCTATAAAGCAGTTCATTATTCTGTTAAGGTCTATGAAGAAGGTAGTCAGTATGGTATCAATGGTGGGAAAATCAGCAAGCTGACTTTGAAAATGGACGGTGTTATCATAGCCAATTATGATAGAGGCTGGGATATTGAGCCAACTTGTGAAGAGGCTAATCTTGCACTTTGCATTTTACTAAACGAACATAATTAGAAAATCCTGCATAAGGTCAGGACGGAGCCATAAGGCTCTGTTCCTCGTATAGGACGGTCGCGCCGATATGGTGGCGGCTATTTTTTATGCATTTTTAAAGGAGGTGGACAGCATTTGCGAAAATTAAAAGATTATGTGCCTACGAAGTTTATGGCAGAAGACTCTGTGTACGATGAGCAGATGGCTGATTATGCAGTCGGCTTCATAGAATGCTTGTGCCACACCAAAGGTACATGGGCAGGAAAGCCGTTTGAACTGATTGATTGGCAGGAGCAGATTATAAGGGATATCTTTGGAACTTTGAAACCAAATGGGTACAGGCAATTTAATACCGCTTACATTGAGATACCAAAGAAGATGGGCAAATCAGAACTTGCCGCTGCAGTAGCGTTACTTCTTACTTGTGGTGATGGAGAAGAAAGAGCCGAAGTATATGGTTGTGCCGCTGACCGCCAACAGGCATCTATCGTATTTGAGGTAGCTGCTGATATGGTGCGTATGTGTCCGGCACTCAATAAAAGAGTTAAAATCCTCGCATCGCAAAAGCGTATTATTTATCAACCGACCAACAGTTTCTACCAAGTGCTATCGGCAGAGGCATACAGTAAACACGGATTTAATATCCACGGAGTGGTGTTTGATGAGTTACATACTCAGCCAAACAGAAAACTTTTTGATGTTATGACAAAAGGTTCTGGTGATGCCAGAATGCAACCACTATATTTCCTGATCACAACAGCAGGAACAGATACTAATTCCATTTGTTATGAAACGCATCAGAAAGCAAAGGATATTCTTGAAGGTAGAAAAATAGACCCTACCTTCTACCCTGTTATCTACGGGGCAGACGAATCGGATGACTGGACTGACCCGGAAGTATGGAAGAAAGCAAATCCTTCTCTTGGTATTACGGTTGGTATTGATAAGGTGCAAGCTGCTTGTGAATCGGCACAGCAGAATCCGGGAGAAGAAAATGCATTCAGACAATTAAGGCTGAATCAATGGGTAAAACAAGCTGTTCGTTGGATGCCAATGGACAAATGGGATGCCTGTGCATTTAAGGTAACAGAAGAATCACTTATAGGCCGTGTATGTTATGGTGGCTTGGACTTATCATCTACCACAGACATCACGGCTTTTGTATTGGTGTTTCCGCCTGTGGATGAAGATGATAAATATATTATTCTTCCATATTTTTGGATACCGGAAGATACATTGGAACTGCGTGTGCGCCGTGACCATGTCCCCTATGATGTTTGGGAGAAACAAGGATATCTACAGACTACCGAGGGGAATGTGGTTCACTACGGATATATCGAAAAATTTATCGAAAATCTCGGTGAGAAATACAATATTCGTGAAATTGCGTTTGACCGTTGGGGTGCTGTGCAGATGGTACAGAACCTTGAAGGTATGGGATTTACCGTGGTGCCTTTTGGACAGGGATTTAAGGATATGTCACCACCGACAAAAGAACTGATGAAGTTGACCTTGGAGCAGAAAATTGCACATGGAGGTCATCCTGTTCTTCGTTGGATGATGGATAACATTTTTATTCGTACAGACCCTGCCGGAAACATTAAGGCTGACAAAGAAAAATCAACAGAAAAGATTGACGGTGCTGTGGCAACCATAATGGGACTGGACAGAGCAATCCGTTGTGGCAATAGTAACTCTGCCAGCGTTTATGATGAACGCGGCATACTTTTCATATAAGAAGGGAGCGTGATTCCTATGGGAATTTTAACTGGAATATTCAAGGCGAGAGACAAGCCTGCAAATGCAACGGCAGGTAGCACATATCGTTTCTTATTCGGAGGTTCAACATCCGGGAAGAATGTCAATGAGCGAACTGCAATGCAAATGACAGCAGTATACTCCTGTGTCCGTATTTTAGCAGAGGCAGTAGCAGGACTACCACTTCATCTATATCGTTATACAGATAGTGGAGGCAAGGAAAAAGCGATTGACCATCCTCTTTATGCGTTACTTCACGATGAGCCAAATCCTGAAATGACATCTTTTGTGTTCAGGGAAACACTTATGACTCATCTTTTACTGTGGGGTAACGCCTACGCACAAATTATCCGTAATGGCAAAGGCGAAGTTGTAGCACTATATCCGTTGATGCCAAATCGTATGGTTGTTGACCGCGATACAAATGGGAAATTATATTACACCTATTATCGTGGCAATGATGAGGCAATTAAGAATAAAGATACTGCTGTTATATTGCAGTCTTCGGATGTTCTTCATATCCCCGGTCTTGGTTTTGATGGTCTTGTGGGTTACAGTCCGATTGCAATGGCTAAAAATGCAATTGGCATGGCAATAGCCTGTGAGGAATACGGTGCCAAGTTTTTTGCTAACGGTGCAACTCCGGGTGGTATTTTAGAACATCCGGGAACAATCAAAGACCCACAAAGGGTGCGTGAAAGCTGGCAGAATACTTTCGGTGGCAGTGGTAACGCAAATAAAGTGGCTGTTTTGGAAGAAGGAATGAAGTACACACCGATTTCCATCTCCCCGGAACAAGCACAATTCCTCGAAACGAGGAAGTTTCAAATCAATGAAATTGCTCGAATTTTCAGAGTCCCTCCGCATATGGTTGGTGACCTTGAGAAATCGAGCTTTTCTAATATAGAGCAGCAGTCTTTGGAATTCGTGAAGTACACCTTAGAGCCTTGGCTTGTAAGGTGGGAGCAATCAATGATTCGAGCATTGGTTTCAAGTTCCGAGAAGGCTGCTTATTTTATCAAGTTCAATGTAGACGGACTTCTTCGTGGAGATTATCAGAGTCGTATGAATGGCTACTCCATTGGAAGACAGAATGGTTGGATGAGTGCCAACGATATCCGTGAACTTGAAAATCTCGACCGTATCCCTGCTGAAGAAGGTGGTGATTTATACCTCATCAACGGCAATATGACAAAACTGAAGGATGCGGGCATTTTCGCAGGAAAGGAGGAAACACAGAATGAAGAAGTTCTGGAACTGGAAGAATCAGACGGTAACGAATCAGGAAACACAGGAAACGGTGACGGAGAGGACTCTGTTTCTCAATGGCACGATAGCCGAAGAAAGCTGGTTTGACGATGATGTCACACCACAACTTTTCAAGGAAGAATTAAATGCCGGAAACGGAGATATAACCGTGTGGATTAACTCTCCGGGTGGTGATTGCATAGCGGCAGCACAAATTTACAATATGCTGATGGAATACAAAGGCAATGTGACAGTCAAGATTGACGGCATTGCAGCATCGGCGGCATCAGTTATTGCAATGGCAGGTACTAAGGTGCTTGTATCCCCTGTTTCTATGCTAATGATTCATAACCCAATGACGGTGGCGTATGGAGATTCTGCGGAGATGCAAAAAGCCATCGAAATGCTTGGAAGTGTTAAGGATTCTATCCTGAACGCTTACGAAATCAAGACAGGTCTTAGCCGTACAAAATTGGCCCATCTTATGGATGCAGAAACATGGATGGATGCAAATAAGGCCATCGAACTTGGCTTTGCAGATGAAATGATGCAAAGAGCTGCTGTGGCAGGTGAAATTCCAATGCCACAAGTCAGTATGATGTTTTCACGCGCATCAGTAGTGAATTCTCTTATGGATAAAATTGCTGCCAAGTGTGAAATCAAAGGAAAGCCTACACAGGCTGAAACAAGAATCAAAGCTGATTCCTTAATGGATAGGCTCAATCTTATCAAAAATTGGAGGTAAACTATTATGACTATTTTAGAACTTAGAGAAAAGCGTAACAAGGCATGGGAGGCTGCAAAGGCTTTTGTAGAAACAAAGCGTGATAAAGACGGTCTGCTTTCTGAAGAAGATGCGAAGACCTATGCCGAAATGGAGCTGAAGGTACAAAATTTCACTTCTGAAATCGAGCGTATGCAGGCTATGGAGATGATGGAAAATGAACTTAATAAGCCTGTGAATACTCCTATCACTCATAAGCCTATGAACGGTGGTAAGGATAATGGAGAGGGCAAGCCTAAGACTGGCCGTGCTTCTGACGCATATAAGGCTGGTATGCTTAAGGCACTTCGTACCAATTTCCGTACTATCAATGATGTTCTTTCTGAAGGTATTGATGAAAACGGTGGTTATCTTGTACCGGAAGAGTATGATTCCCGCCTTATTGATGTGTTGACTGAGGAGAACATTTTCAGAGGTCTTGCAAATGTTATCACTACAAGTGGTCAGCATAAAATCAATATCGCAGGGGCAAAGCCTGCAGCAGCTTGGATTGAAGAAGGTGGAGAGCTTACTTTTGGTGATGCTACATTCAGCCAGATTAATCTTGATGCACACAAACTTCATGTTGCTGTAAAAGTGACAGAGGAACTTTTGTATGACAATGCATTCCAGCTTGAGAATTACATCATCAAGCAGTTTGGTAAGGCACTTGCAAATGCAGAAGAGGATGCCTTCCTTAATGGTGACGGTACTGGAAAGCCTCTTGGTATCTTTGCAGAAACGGGCGGTGCAGAAATTGGTGTAACAGCTGCAAGTGCTACAGAAATCACAGCAGATGAAATCATCAATCTTGTATATGCACTTAAGCGACCTTACCGTAAGAGTGCAAAATTCATTATGAATGACCAGACGATTGCAGCAATCAGAAAGCTTAAGGATGAAAACAATCAGTATCTCTGGCAGCCTTCTAATCAGGCAGGAGAACCGGGTAAATTGTTCGGTTACGATGTTTTGACTTCTGCCTATGTTCCTACCATTGCCGCAGGTAAGCCTGTTATTGCTTTTGGTGATTTCAGCTACTACAACATTGGTGACCGTGGTACTCGTTCCTTTGCAGAACTTCGTGAACTTTATGCCGGAAACGGTATGGTTGGCTTTGTGGCAAAAGAACGTGTAGACGGCAAGTTGGTACTTCCTGAAGCAGTACAGGTTCTTAAGATGGCTACAGCCTAAGATTGGAGGTGGCAGTGATGAGCGAATTACTTCGTAAGGTTAAGGAAAATCTGATACTGGAGCATTCGGAGGATGATGGACTGATTGAGCGTTTCATCACTGCCGCCGTATCCTATGCAGAAAGTTATCAGCACATTTCCGAAGGATATTATGCAGAGAATGCGATGCCAGCAACTACCGAACAGGCAGTGATTATGTTGGCATCGCATTTCTACGAGTCAAGGGACGGTTCAACGGGTGGATTTTTTTCAGATAATGTGCAGGCAGGACAGCAGGTTTGGAATACCGTAAACCTGCTACTTCGCCTTGACCGAGATTGGAAGGTGTGACATGAGTTTTGGGAAAATGAACACCTTTATTGATGTTGTAGAAAAGCAGAAGGTTTTGGATGAAGAGGGATTTTCTACGATTACAGATGTGATTATTGCATCAGTAAGAGCCTATAGAGAAGGTAGACACGGAAGTGAGAAATGGGCAAACAGAAGTACATTTACCGATGCTACTGACCTTTTTCGCTTTCGAGTGATTCCGGGCATCAAAGTAACCACAGCAATGGTGCTTGTATGCGATGATGGAAGATTTGAAATCACTTCTGTAGAAGATGTCAAAGGACGAGGAATGTATGTGGAAGTCTTGGCAAAGGAGGTTGTTTCAAGTGGCACGAGTTGATGTGAAAATGCCCGATGAATTTTTGGAGAGAATGTCTCGTCTTGGGAGTCAGTTTGACAACATTGCTGAAAAAGTGCTTGAGGCTGGAGGCGAAGTTGTACTTGAGAAAACAAAAAACAATCTCTCTTCTGTTATAGGAAAAGATACCAAGTACGATTCCAGATCCACGGGCGAATTAGAAGGTTCTCTTGGTCTTACATCCGTAAAGATGGATAAGAACGGAAACTTTAATATTAAGGTTGGCTTTTCAGAACCAAGACGAGATGGTGGTAGCAATGCACAACTGGCCAATATCATCGAATACGGCAAAAGTGGTCAAAATGCAAAACCATTCTTAAAGCCTGCTAAATCTGCATCTAAGAAAAAATGTATTGAGGCAATGAAAACAGCTTTTGAATCGGAGGTGGAGAAACTTTGAGTGTGTTAGCAGAATGTAAGAGCCTGCTTGAAGGAATTTCTGTTCCTGTGGAAACGGGAGCATTTGAAGGAACTGCACCAGATATGTATGTGGTTATAGTACCACTTACGGATTCTTTTGAACTTCATGCAGATAATGTTCCCGGCTGTGAAGTGCAAGAGGCAAGGCTCTCCCTTTTTTGCAAGGGAAATTATATAAAAGTGAAAAACAGTATTGTCCGAAGTTTGATTTCTTCGGATTTTACCATAACTGACAGAAGGTACATCGAACATGAAAATGATACGGGGTACCACCATTATGCCATTGATGTGGCAAAAATTTATGAAATGGAGGATTGATTATGGCTACAATTGGTCTTGATAAATTGTACTATGCAAAGATTACCGAGGATGAATCCGGTAATGAAACTTATGATACTCCTGCACAGCTTGCCAAGGCAATCTCCGCAGAACTTTCTGTGGAACTTGCAGAGGCTACCCTTTATGCAGACGATGGGGTGGCAGAGATTGTGAAGGAGTTTAAGTCCGGTACACTTGCCCTTGGAATTGATGATATTGGTGTAACAGCAGCATCCGACCTTACTGGTTCTGTGATTGATGATAACCATGTTCTGATTTCAAGTGCAGAAGACGGCGGAACTCCTGTTGCGATTGGATTTAGAGCAAAGAAATCCAACGGGAAATATAAATACTACTGGCTGTACCGTGTGAAATTCGGTATTCCTGCTACCAACCTTGCAACTAAGGGTGACAGTATTACCTTTTCTACACCTACCATTGAAGGTACGGTTCTTCGCCGTAACAAGGTGGATGTCGGTGGCAGACATCCTTGGAAAGCAGAAGTTACGGAAGGTGATACCGGAGTTTCCAATGACACCGTTACAAATTGGTATAAGGAAGTATATGAGCCTGTGATTACGGCTCAAACTACAGAGGAGGGGTAATCAATGGATAAGGAACGCAGTGCAAACATTACAATTGGTGGTGAGGGGTATGAACTTATTCTTACCACAAAAGCTACCAAGGAAATTGCAGGTAGATATGGTGGTCTTGAAAATTTAGGTGAGAAATTGATGAAGAGTGAGAACTTTGAGATGGCTATCGGAGAAATTGTATGGCTGATTACTCTTATGGCAAATCAGTCTATTCTCATCCATAACCTTAAAAATAAGGACAATCAGCGTGACCTGCTTTCAGAGGAGTTGGTAGAACTTCTTACCTCGCCTCTTGACCTTGCAGATTATAAGGTTGCAATTACCGAGGCTCTGTATAAGGGTACAAAGAGAAATGTAGTAAGTGAGGATAATTCAAAAAACGCAGTGGTCGAGTAAGTGACGAAGAGTTATTTACTCGACTTTTATATTACGGCATCGCCCATCTTCATCTGTCACAGGATGAGGTATGGTTGATGCCGTTTGGTTTATTGCTTGACCTTTGGGAGTGCCATAAACAGTATCACAATATGGCAAAGCCCAAAAGAGAAATGTATATCGATGATATTATCCCGGATGGAATCTAAGGAGGTGGTTTGATGGCGGATAATTTTGGTCTGAAGATTGGTCTTGAGGGCGAAAAAGAATTCAAGAAAGCCTTGTCCGAAATCAACCAGTCCTTTAAGGTTCTCGGTTCGGAAATGAAGGTAGTGTCCTCACAGTTTGATAAAAATGATAATTCCGTAAAGGCTCTGACTGCGAGAAACCAAGTGCTGAATAAAGAGATTGAGGCACAGAAACAGAAAATTGAAACATTAAGGTCAGCACTTTCCAATGCGGCAGAGTCCTTTGGAGAAAATGACCGCCGTACACAGAACTGGCAGATACAACTTAATAATGCAACAGCAGCCTTAAACGATATGGAGCGAGAACTCGACCGTAATAATACTGCACTTGATGAGGCAGAACGAGAAATGGATGATGTTTCTGATAGTGCAGATGATATGGGAGAAGAAATCGATGATGCAGCAGATTCAGCTGATAAATCTTCGGGAAAATTTGAAAAATTAGGCGGTGTTCTAAAGGGTATCGGAGCAGCTATGGGTGCTGTTGCAGTGGCAGCAGGTGCGGCGGCTGTATCCCTTGGAAAAGAAGTCATCGCTGCTTACGCTGACTATGAACAGTTAGTTGGTGGTGTGGATACTCTATTTAAGGAGTCTTCACAGGAATTACAGACCTATGCTGCTAATGCCTATAAAACGGCTGGTATGTCCGCTAATGACTATATGGAAACCGTCACATCATTTTCTGCATCTCTTATTCAGTCACTTGGTGGAGATACCGAGGCTGCTGTGAAGTATGCAGATATGGCCATTACAGATATGGCGGATAATGCCAATAAGATGGGTACTGACATTTCCCTTATTCAAAATGCATATCAGGGATTTGCGAAACAGAATTATACGATGCTGGATAACCTTAAACTTGGTTATGGAGGCACGAAAACAGAGATGGAGCGTTTGCTTGCAGATGCACAGGCAATCTCTGGAATTGAGTATGATATTAGTTCTTATTCAGATGTGGTAGAGGCTATCCATGTTATTCAAGACAGTATGGGTGTGGCAGGTGCAACAGCAGCCGAGGCGGAACATACCATTTCCGGTTCTATCAATTCCTTGCAGGCGGCCTTACAGAATATGCTTGTAGGTTTTGGTGATGCCGATGCTGATATGAATATGCTTTGTCAGAACATGGTGGATGCACTTCAAAATGTAATCCGAAATGTAACTCCTGTCATTGAAAATATGGTAAAGGTTCTGCCAACCGTAACAGATGCACTCTTGACGGCAATTGCAGACCTTTTGCCTACTTTATTAGAAACTGTAACAGAACTGTTTTCGCAGTTGTTGAATACGATACTGACGTTACTGCCGCAGTTAATTCCGGCCGCAGTTGATGCCATTATGACAATTGTGCAGGCTTTAATTGATAACTTGCCGTTGCTCGTAGAGGCAGCAGTTCAATTAGTAGTTGCTTTGGTAGAAGGTATCGGTACGGCTCTGCCACAGCTTATTCCGGCAGCAGTACAAGCTATTGTTACGATAGTGCAGGGATTGATTGAAAATCTACCTTTGATTTTAGATGCAGCCTTACAGCTTATTATGGGTCTTGCGCAGGGACTTCTGACTGCAATTCCAATGTTGATAGAGGCACTCCCATCTATTATTTTGGCAATCGTTGATTTTGTGATTAGTGCAATCCCACAAATTATAGATGCTGGTATTCAGCTTTTAACATCTTTAGTTTCTGCGTTGCCGGATATTATCACGGCCATTGTAGCAGCAATTCCTTTGATTATAGAGGGAATTATTACAGCAATAATCGACAGTATTCCACAGCTGATAGATGCAGGCATTAATTTGCTTGTGGCACTAATACAGGCACTTCCTGAAATCATAACAACCATTGTGGGTGCCATTCCTCAGATTGTGACATCTATTGTAAATGCTTTAGTTGGAAACATCGACAAAATTGTTATGGCAGGTGTTCAGTTATTGGTGGCTCTTATTCAGAATTTACCAAAGATTATCGTAGAAATTGTAAAAGCCGTACCACAAATTATTGCAGGACTTGTTTCTGCATTTGGAAAAGGAGTATCACAGCTTGCAAGTGTCGGTGGAAACCTTGTAAAAGGACTGTGGAGTGGTATTCAGTCACTTGCTGGATGGCTTTGGGATAAAGTGTCCGGGTGGATTTCTTCCATCTGGGATGGTATCTGTGACTTCTTCGGTATTGCATCTCCGTCCAAGGAAATGGGATGGGTTGGTGAAATGCTTGTGGAAGGTCTTGCAGGTGCAATCAATAGTAATGGTAAGGATGCAGTAACGGCTGCCGAAGGAATGGCAGATGATATTAACTCGGTAATGAGCGGTCTTGCCAAAGATATGGAAGTACCGATTTCGACCGATTTCGACATCAATGCAAATGCAGTTGATGCCTTGACGGAAAGCAGTGCCGATGCGCGTTCTTCAGTATCGGATGGAATGTTTGGCTCTCTTGTAACCGTACAGCAGATGGTAGTGCGTAGCGAAGAAGATATCAGAAAGGTATCACAAGAACTTTATAACTTGATGCAGACAGGCTCTCGTGCGCAGGGGCGTGTTCTGACTGCTTAAGGAGGTGCAGTTTTGGGATTTAATTTTAATGGAATAACTTCAAAGAATATGAAAATCAAGGCAAGGCTGACCTCTTGGCAGGCATCCCCATCCTTGAGAAATTTTTATGAAACAGTTCCCGGTAAAGCAGGAGTTGCTGATTTTGGGTGTGACAGCGGTGAGCGTATCATTACGCTTACCTGTTACATCTATCCACAGAAAGATTTTGCTGCGTTGGTATCTGTTTTAGATGAAATGTCAGAGTGGCTTGACCCTACGAGAGGGTTAAAACAATTAGTGCTTGATGAAGTGCCGGATAGATATTTTATGGCACGATTATCCGAGGCTGTAGATTGTGAAAGATTAATCCGTTCAGCAGGAACATTCACTTTGAAATTTATCTGTCCAGATCCACACGCTTATGCTTTAGAAGATGAAACCTATGTGATTTCAACGGAAGGAGAGCAGGACATTCTTCGTACCATAGGAAATACAACATCAGAGCCTGTGTATTCTATTCAAGGAATTGTAGCATCGGATACAGACAGCTATATTTCTATTATCACAGGTGGAGAGGAACTGCGAGTGAGTGGGGTTCTTAATGAAGGAGAAACCTTAATTGTGGATACCTCTTTTGTAACGGCAAAGGTTGTAGATTCCACGGGTGCAACCATTCGTAACGGACTGCCACTACTTTATGAATTGAATTTTCCTACTTTAGAAAAAGGAACGAATACGATTGTGGTAAGTGTATCAAATGCAACTTTTACAGAATTAAAAATTGAGGCAAACAGCAGATGGAGGTGATTTGAGTGGCTGTGAAAAGTATTCTTACAAATCAGACGGACTTTACGGGAGAATTTCCCTACGCTGATGGCTTGAGTGGATTATGGAGATTTAATGAATCAGAGCCGGATGCAGATAATATGCTACTCGATTCATCTTCTCGTGGAAGAAAAATGCTGATTGTGAATTGGAGTGGTACTACGGCAAGTTTGCGAAGTGGTCAAAAAGGACGCTACTTCAGAATGAATACAAATAGTCCAACTACTGAAAAAACGCACCTGCAAGTAACTAACGATGGCAGTATCTTTGCTGATATTGGGGAGCGTATTGTTGTGGGTGGCTGGATAAATCCTACAACGTATTCAGTTGGAAATACTTTCTGTCCTATTTTTAATACAAGGTATGGTCCGGGACAGCCGATTTTGTATCTTTCCTTGTATAAAGGGAAACCACGTTTGATGCTATACAATGCATCAGGCTCTTTGATATTGGATGAAACACTTACTATGCCGTTTTCCCTTGTGAATGGTGGCTGGTATTTCTTTTCCGTTTTGATAGAGCCAAATAATAAAAAGGCTTGGTATGTTGTGGGTGACCGTGACAGTGGCGAGGTATGGATTTCTGATGTATTAACCTTTACGGGAGAACTGAACCGAGAATGCACAGCAGATATTGTAATGGGAATGCACGCAGGTAGTTATTATTATGCAGGTGGTTTTGATGATTGGTTTTTAGACTGCAATTCTGATATGACAGCAGAAGATTTGGCTGATTATTTCAGAGCCTCTCTTTGTGCCAATGGTGGTAATCTGTCGGAAAATGTCGATGCCTTAACAGAACCGGGTTCAGTTACTCTTCGAGCAACGGATGGAATATATCCTGAAAGCGGACAGATTACTACCATTCCTGCTTTGTGCAGCCTTTCCGGGAGTGGTCGAGTTTCTGTTACGAGCGAATATACGGCAGGAGTAAATGCCGTATCCCTTGTGGAAACAGCAACCTCATCGGATTTAGAGGATTGGTCTACTTGGCAATCAATTGGTGCAAGTGGAGAGTTACAGTCACCAAATCAGAAATATATCCGCTATCGTATTACCCTTACCACAACAGATACTTCCAAAACACCAAAAGTGACGGATATTCAATTACACGATATTCCAAAGGCTCCTTATGACAGACTTGGATTTGCCCGTCCGGTCATATTGGAGAAAAACGGTTCGTGGGAGGCTGTGCTTGAAAATGCATTTGATATTATTGTGACTGGAGAAGTCAATGGAGCAGATACCTTGGAGTTTAAGCTACCGTTTCAGGATGTGAAAAGGCTCTCGCTGGATAATGAAAAACAGGTGCAGATTGTTAATGATGTTTATCGTGTGCGCACGCTAACAGATGACAAGTCCTCTGACGGAAGAGTAATTACTACTGTTTATGCAGAGGCAGCTTTTTATGATTTGGCATATTCGGAGGTAAAGGAAACGGTAAGTTTCAATGCGGATACGGCTGATGTTCCTATGGCTCACGCGCTACATGGGACAGAATGGTCTGTAGGAACAGTGAATGTAACTACAAAAAGAACATGGGAATGCAATGAGAAAAACGCACTTGCAGTTCTTCGTCAAACACAGACGATTCACGGTGGAGATTTGGTATTTGATTGTGCCAATCATCTGGTACACCTTCTTTCTTTTAGTGGAAGTGATAATGGTGTATTGTTCTGCTATCGAAAAAATATGAAGTCCATACAAAGGGTGGTAGATACCAGAACTTTGGTAACAAAACTTTATGCCTATGGTAAGGAAGGTATGACCTTTGCATCTATCAATAATGGCAAGGAATATGTGCAGGATAATTCTTATACTGATGAAATCCGTATATCTACTTTGGATTGCTCGAATTTTACCAATCCATATCAGATGTTGGAATATACGCAGAATAAGTTAGAAGAGTATGCACATCCTCGTATTTCTTATGTACTTTCTGCGATGGATTTATCGGTATTGACAGGATATGAACACGAATCGTGGTCTTTAGGTGATATCGTGACAGTGGATGATAAGGACTTGAATTTGTCTGTAAAGACCCGTGTGGTTCGCAGACAGTATAACCTGCAGGAGCCTTGGAATACGGTTCTGGAATTATCGTCTACTTTACGAGAATTAGGTGATTCTTCTGCACAGTGGGATAAGGCAGCAGATGTTCTTGCATCTACGGATGTGATTGACAGGCAGGAAGTAAAAGACCTTGTGCCATTTAATCATTTGAGAAATTCAAGAGCAGATAGTGGGATGTCCTATTGGGTAAATTCCGGCTTTGAGGCGGATGCAGAAAACGGAGTATCAGGAACGGCATCCTTTAAGGCAGAGGGAGAATCCGGAGTAACCAAAAGTATGATGCAGACGGTGTATCCTGCAAATAGAAACAGCTATACCATTTCGGCTCAGATAGCATCAGAAAACTTGGAAAAAGGAGATGCTGGGCAAGTAGGAATTGAAGTGGTATTTGAATATGAAGATGGAACAACGGAAACGAGGTTTATTGATTTGTTTTAAGGAGGTACTATGGCGTATTTTTCACAGACAGCACATGACCTCTCTCCAAAGGGAGCTGGCAGATTAAAGTCCATATCCATTCGTGTCTGTGTGACGGACTGCACAGGAACGGTTTACATTACCGATATATTGTTACAAGGCGGTTCGATTGCAACCGGATGGGTAGGTCATGTCAGTGAAATCCTATGGACTTTGGATGGGTAGGTGATTTTTGTGGCTGAGTTTACAAGGTTTGCAGAAACAATAACTATAAAGAAAAATATGAGAGTGGTCAGTGTCACTATTAAGCCAATAGCGAGTGATTGCATAGGCAGGATATGGTTTACAGACCTTATGTTGCAAGAGGGTGACAGACTAACGGGATTTGTTATCAATACAGAAACTTTGCTTGAGAAATATCGAGAAAATGATGAGATTGTACCACCAAGGTTTTATAACGGTATTGTCCGTTCAAGTGGTACAGTGATTATTTTTAATCTTGGTAGCACTACAGCAGGATTAGACATAGAAGTGAAGCCAATACAGGATATGGCTGCTGGGAGCATTGTTCTTTCACAAGGGGCAGGTTCTCATAAAGCAGTCTTTCTTGATAGTGCAAATGCAGGAGATGTATTTTCCCTTCTCGGCACTACACGAGAATGTCTGAAAAATGGTGTTGCAACAAAGAAAGATGGATTTTATCAATATTCTGCCGCAGGAGATAGCAAACATCCGATTACAGTAGAAAAAGGAAAGTCTGCTAAGATATTTATTCAGTTTCAAGAGATGCAAGATGGAGGTGATGTGCTTTGAGGGATTATTTGCAAGGTAAACGATGTATGGTGTGGTCTTTTATGGGTAATAGCCGAATGTATCAGGCACTTCGTGATTATGGTGACAGACTGGATACTGTGGGTATTTTCACTTTTGAGGTGGATGCCACAGGTACAATTTCTGAAACGGGAACAAGCATCTCTACAATGCTGACATATATCAATAAATGGCCACACATCAAGTGGATGCTGACAGTGATGAATCACGGGACAGCATCCATTTTTACCGCTCTTAGAAATAACACAGATGGTGCAAAGGATACCTTCCTGACAGAACTTGTTCGCATTATGGAAAAATATCCGTGGTGTGCCGGGGTGGACATTGACCTTGAGCGTGGAGGAAATATTGAAAACCGTGATGCTGCGAATGCTTTGTTTCGAGATATCTATAATGCAGTGAAATCCTATGATTCCACAAAGCTTGTGAATGTGTGCCTTCCGGGTATGACTTCGGTTAATGGTTCGGTTGGTGGAGAGAATTGGTGCGTCTATGCAGATATTGATAAATATTGTGATACGGCAGCTATTATGAGTTATGGTATGGCGTGGGCAGGTTCTGCTCCCGGTCCTGTTTCTCCTCGTGATTGGTTAGAAGGTATTTATGATTATGCGTCCTCTGTAATGGATCCGCAGAAGATTTTTCTTGGTCTGCCCGGTTATGGTTGGAACTGGCAGATTTATGATACACCTGCAAATCTCGGTAAAACATATCGTGGCACATCCAACACCTATTATGCAGCAAAATTGTGGATGACAGGTGGATATAACTTTACCGATGACACAGCACCACAGCCTTTGATTCCGATTCTCGCTTATTGGGATGATTATGATAAAGTGCCGTGGGCATTGCCACAAGTCTATGATTTTATGGAAGGTCAGGATGCTGTAAGTAGAGAATATCCACTTATGGGCGAAGTATATAATCGAAGAAGATATCTGACTGCTTATGCAAAACAACAGGATACGGAATTTGGAAACATTCTGATTGACCGTAGTGGTGGTGATGTAGACAGCTATTCCGGGATTGTTTCTGTGTCAGATTATATGATTACCCTTGGAGATGAAGGTTCAGCGGAGTATGAGTTTACCATTGATGAGGCAGGTTATTATGATGTTGCGGTACAAATATGCTACCCGTTTTGGGATAAGAACAGCATTATGGTGTCAGTAGATGGAGTATCAAAGATATTTTCAGAGAATAGGCTATGGTGGCCATATTGGAGAACTACCTGCTGGCTTAAATTAGTAACGAACCATAGCTTTTCAGCAGGAGCACATACATTGACGGTAGATGTCGGTGTAAATGGTGTGCAGTTTTATGGTTTTCGTGTTTGCACTTCATTTTCAGAAAAGCCATCAGCGGGAATAGCGAAGTTCACTCTGTCTCCAAGGCAGTTTGTTGATGTCGATGGCAACCTCTGTCAGCCAGATAGAGGGTTCAAGCTGACAAGTGAAATTCTAAGGAGAAAGCCTGACTCTGCCCTCATTTGGTATGAGGATTTTCGTGATGACACCATCTTACCATCCAGTTACTGGACTACCTTGTCAGGCGAATGGGATGTCTGGCAAGAGTCTATTCCTTACGGGTCAACGGCAAGACCGTACTCCCAATTGGAAGGCTCTGGAGAACTTGCATGGCTATATAGTGGATTTGATGATATCCACATCCGTGCAAGGATTGGTATTCCCTCAGATGGTGGTGGAAAAGCAGGAGTTTTTTGCGGTAGCTTGTTTTGTTGCATCAATTATAATTCACAACGTTTGGAATTGTATAATGGGTCTACATTACTTGGAAGTTATTCTGCATCTTATTCCAAAACATCTAATAGCAATCTTCGTACAGAACCTAATCTCTATACGATAGAAATGCGTATCCGAGGTAATAAGGTGCGTGTATATTCGGGTAATTCTTATACCCTACGATTTACAGCAACAATTAGTGGCTTTAGTGGTGGTTATGCAGGTATTCGCTCAGACAATCATATTATATGTGATTTGCTCCGTTTGGGAGATGCGTGGACTTATGAACCCTATGAAAGATTTGATGTCACATTTCCAGATGGAACTACAACCGAATATGGTCGAATAGACCGTAGCAATGCTGTATGGGATGAGGAATTTCAAGTATTTACTCTGACAAGTGATGTAGGAGAAACATCCACTCGAAGTGAAGAAATCTCTCTTGATTATGAGTTTTTTCATTCAGACTTGCTTACTCTTGAATGTGGAAAAGACTATTCCGTAACCATTACACCAAAAGACATCAATGTATGGATATCAAGGTTATTTCTTGGTGATGCAGATGGATTTTCCATTCTTTATTACCAAGATGTGGACTCTCTTGTATATTGGGCAAATGAGGCGGCATATCGTTGGAAACTGCGAGGTATTGCTATTTGGTCACTTGGTCAGGAAGATATGAGGCTGTGGGAGGCACTGCCTAAACTAATATAACAAATAAAAACAGAAGGCTGTTTACCGATAGTGGTAAGCGGCCTTTTGCTATATCAAAAAAAGAAATGGAGGATTTTCAATATGAAAGAATTCTGGTCAACAATTCAACTTATTTTTACTGCCATCGGTGGATGGCTTGGCTACTTTTTGGGTGGCTGTGATGGACTTTTGTATGCTCTGATTGCATTCACAGTTGTGGATTATATCACGGGTGTTATGTGTGCCATTGCAGATAAAAACCTATCAAGTGCTGTTGGTTTTAAGGGTATCTGCCGTAAGGTGCTGATTTTTACCCTTGTTGGCATTGCAAACATTATTGATGTTCAGGTTATCGGCTCTGGCTCTGTGCTGAGAACGGCAGTTATTTTCTTTTATCTTTCCAATGAAGGTGTATCTCTTTTGGAAAATGCAGCACATATCGGCTTGCCAATTCCTGAAAAGTTAAAGGATGTATTGGAACAGTTGCATGACAGAGCAGAAAATACAGAAAGTGAGGATAAATAGTATGAAGTTAGTAGAATCTATTCTTACAAAAAACCCTTGCTATAAGGTAGGAAAGAAGATTACAGTAAAAGGTCTTATGCTGCATTCGGTTGGATGTCCACAGCCAAGTGCAGTAGTTTTTATTAGAAACTGGAATAGTGCTGATTATGATAGAGCCTGTGTACACGGCTTTATTGATGGAAATGACGGAACGGTGTATCAGACGTTACCGTGGAATCATCGTGGTTGGCACGGCGGTGGTTCTTCCAATAATACGCATATCGGTGTAGAAATGTGTGAGCCTGCCTGTATTAAATATACAGGTGGTTCAACATTTACTTGCTCTGATATTACTACGGCAAAGGCAGTGGCAAAACGCACTTATGAAGCGGCAGTGGAGCTATTTGCAATGCTCTGTGATACCTATAATCTCGACCCTCTTGCAGATGGTGTAATTGTAAGTCATGCAGAAGGACATAAGAGAGGAATTGCATCTAATCACGGTGACCCAGAGCATTTATGGAAACAGCTTAATATGGGATATACAATGAACGGATTCCGAAAAGCTGTGAAGGATGCAATGGGTACAGATATACCTTCTGATAATAAAGAAGATATCTCATATCCTGAAAAGTTGACTTCCGGTTATTACAGAGTGCGTAAGACTTGGAATGATAAGAAGTCACAGCTTGGTGCGTATCGCGTACTTTCCAATGCAAAAGCGAAAGCGGATGAAAATAGTGGTTATTCTGTCTTCTCTGATGATGGTAAAGTAGTCTATTCCCCTTCCAATAACAAAACGGAGGAAAAGGAAGAAACGGTAACAAAATTTGAACCATACCGTGTTCGTGTCAGCATTACAAACTTAAATATCCGTAAAGGACCGGGTACAAACTTTGGCAAGGTTGGTCAGTACACAGGCAAAGGTGTATTTACCATTGTGGAAGAGGCTGATGGTGCAGGTGCTACCAAGTGGGGACTTTTGAAATCCTATGCTAAAAACCGTAATGGTTGGATTTCTCTTGATTATGCAAAGAAACTGTAATTGAATATGTGATTGTAATGCCCGTTAGAGATTTATTTCTCCAACGGGCATTATTTTTTTGAAATTTTTTAAAAAGCTGTCCAATATGTCCTTCTCCCAAGGCTAATAGGTAGAGGGTGAAAAGAAAAGAAACCCTCGGAAAGAGGTGACGGATATGAAACACAATTTGAAAATCAGTGTTTCCAAAGAGCCAAAGAAGGAAGGTGTTGTCAGTTGCCGCAATGTTACCGTGCGAGAACGCCTCTTGCGTTTTCTCCTTGGTGACAAGCAGAAACTGACCATCATCGTGCCGGGTGACACCGTTTCGGAATTGGCCATTGCACAAATCAAGGAAGGAGGACAAATTCATGAGTAAAATGAGTGAACTGGCAGCAGAACTTGCAGAGTTAAAGCGTTGTGGAGAAATCCTTATCGGAATATCTGAAACATTGACACAAATGTTTAGTTCGGATGCCACAGAGGAAAAACAGGAGCCAACCAAAGAACAGGAAGTAAAACAGGAAAAAGCATTGTCGATTACAGATGTTCGCAAGGTACTGGCAGAGAAATCCCGTGACGGTCATACGGCAAAAGTCAAAGAACTCCTTATTAAGTATGGAGCGGATAAATTGTCTGAAATTGACCCATCAAAATATGCGGCACTTGTAGCCGAGGCGGAGGTGCTGTGATATGGGAAAACACGCATTGCTTTCTGCATCCAGTAGCCATAGATGGTTATCTTGCCCACCGTCAGCACGACTTTGTGCAGATGGAGAAGATAAAGGTAGTGAATATGCCAGACAAGGTACGGATGCACATACTCTTTGTGAGTATAAACTAAAGAAAATGCTCGGTATGGACTGTGATGACCCTACAGAATCACTTTCTTTCTATGATGAAGAAATGGAAGAGTGTGCGGATGGGTATGCAGGTTTTGTAGTAGAGCAGCTATCCAAAGCAAAGGAAATCTGCACTGACCCGGTAGTGTTGATTGAACAGAAATTGGATTTTTCTAAATATGTATGTGAGGGATTTGGTACTGGTGACTGCGTTATCGTTGCTGATGGAACAGTATCGGTGATTGATTATAAGCACGGTCTTGGTGTTCTTGTATCAGCAGAAAATAATCCACAGATGATGTGTTATGCTCTCGGAGCCTTGGAGTTGTTTGATGGGATTTACGATGTGGATACCGTCAGTATGACTATCTATCAGCCACGCAGGGAAAACATCAGTACCTTTATCATTTCTAAAGCAGAACTTATACAGTGGGCAGAAACGGTTCTTGTTCCTACGGCCAAATTGGCCTATGCGGGAGACGGAGAATTTAAGGCTGGCGAACATTGTCAGTTTTGTAAAGTAAAAGCTACCTGCCGCAAGCGTATGGAATACAACATGGAACTTGCCAGATATGACTTTGAAATGCCTGCTACATTAAGTGAAGAAGAAATTGCGGTCATTCTTACCAAGGTGGATGAGTTATCTGCTTGGGCAGAAGATGTCAAAGAATATGCTCTGACTCAGGCACTTGCAGGAACGAAATACACCGGATTTAAGGTGGTGGAAGGTCGCTCTAATCGTAAGTATACAGATGAAACCAAGGTGGCAGCAGTTGTATCGGATGCAGGATTTGACCCTTACGAAAAGAAAGTGTCAGGAATTACTGCTATGCAGAAACTTCTCGGCAAGAAGAAGTTTGAAGAATTACTCGGAAGTCTTGTGTATAAGCCACAGGGCAAGCCAACACTCGTGCCGGAGAGTGATAAACGTTCGGCAATGAATACAGCAATTGAAGATTTTAGTGAAAATTAAGGAGGAAAAATTTATGTCAATTATTAATAATCCAATGAAAGTTATTACAGGTCCTGAAACAAGATGGTCTTATGCAAATGTGTGGGAACCTAAGTCGATTAATGGAGGTACACCAAAGTATAGTGTGAGCCTTATCATCCCTAAATCTGATACCAAGACAGTAGAAAAGATTCAGTCTGCTATTCAGGCGGCTTATGATGAAGGACAGGGCAAATTGAAAGGTAACGGCAAATCCGTTCCTGCACTTTCTGTACTTAAAACACCACTTCGTGATGGAGATGCAGAAAGACCGGATGACCCTGCGTATGCCGACAGTTATTTCATCAATGCAAACAGTGCAGCAGCACCGGGCATTGTAGATGTTGACCGTCAACCTATTATCGATAGAAGTGAAGTGTACAGCGGTGTTTATGGACGTGCCAGCATCAATTTTTATGCTTTTAATTCCAATGGTAATAAAGGTATTGCCTGTGGTCTTAATAATCTTCAGAAGGTTAAGGACGGAGAACCTTTGGGTGGTAAGTCTCGTGCAGAGGATGATTTTGCAACAGAAAATGATGATGACTTTTTAGCATAAGGAAGGAATGGTGACAAACTATGACAACGATTGAGATTTTGTTTGCAACTACAATGATTGTTATTTGGGGATGCTTTGGGATTACTATGGTGATTTCAAGTGTTCAGAGTTTCATCTATGACAGAAGACGTGAAAAGCGTGAACTGGAAAGAGATGCAAGAGACCATGAATACCACGAAGAACGCATGAAAAATTTGAAGTAAGGATATGGCGGGACGGCAGGGATTATCTTTGCCGTCTTTGTCCTTATTATGGAGGAATGTTATGAGTCAAATTAAGACAATATCCATCGATATCGAAACTTTTTCAGATGTCGATTTACAAAAAAGTGGAGTTTATAAATATGTGGAGTCTTCCCTATTCGAAATCCTGTTATTTGGTTATTCAGTAAATGGTGGTGAAGTGCAAGTAGTGGATCTGGTGCAGGGAGAAAGCATCCCAACAGATATTTTAGTAGCGCTGACAGATGATAATGTCATCAAATGGGCTTTTAATGCACAGTTTGAACGAATCTGCTTGTCAGCTTATTTGCAGAAACATTACCCACAGCATTTTTACAGTTACAGTATCACAGAGGATAGTGTTGGAAATTATCTTGACCCATTCTCATGGAGATGTTCTCTTGTGTGGTCTGCCTATATGGGTCTTCCACTATCCCTTGCAGGAGCAGGTGCTGTGCTTGGATTACCAGAGCAGAAATTAAAAGAAGGCAAAGAGTTGATTCGTTATTTTTGTGTTCCGTGTAAACCAACGAAAACCAATGGTGGCAGGGAGAGAAATTTACCCCATCACGATATTGCCAAGTGGCAGATGTTTCTTTCGTATAATAAGCGTGATGTTGAGGTAGAAATGGCCATTCAATCAAAGTTAAGCAACTACCCTGTCCCCGATTTTATTTGGGAGGAATATTGCCTTGACCAAGAAATCAATGACCGTGGCATTGCCCTTGATATGGAGGTTGTAACCAATGCAATATCTGCGAATGAGCGTTCTAAAAATAATCTGATGGCAGAAATGAAAGAACTGACAGGACTTGAAAATCCTAACTCTGTACAACAGATGAAACAGTGGTTATTAGATAGAGATTTAGAAACGGATTCTCTTGATAAGAAGGCAGTTGCTGGGTTGTTAAAAACTGTAGAGGAACCATTACGCTCAGTGCTTACCTTAAGGCAGCAGCTTGCAAAATCTTCCGTAAAAAAATATCAGGCAATGGAAAATGCCGTGTGTAAAGATGGACGTGCAAGAGGGATGTTTCAGTTCTACGGTGCCAATAGGTCAGGAAGATGGGCTGGTAGGCTGATACAGTTGCAGAATTTACCACAAAACCATATGCCGGATTTGGAGGAGGCTCGTTCTCTCATAAAGGCAAATGACTATGATGCATTGGAAATTTTGTATGATGATATTCCAGATACCTTGTCACAACTTATTCGTACAGCTTTTGTACCCAAGAATGAAATGAAATTTGTGGTTGCAGACTTTAGTGCCATTGAAGCGAGGGTACTTAGTTTTCTTGCTGGCGAAATGTGGAGAGCAGAAGTTTTTGCTGACGGTGGTGATATTTATTGTGCATCAGCCAGTCAGATGTTTCATGTTCCTGTGGAAAAGCACGGTGTAAACAGCCACCTTAGACAAAAGGGTAAGATTGCGGAACTGGCACTCGGTTATGGCGGCTCGGTTGGTGCTTTGAAATCTATGGGTGCTTTGGATATGGGACTTGCTGAAGAAGAACTACAGCCACTTGTGGATGCTTGGCGTAGTGCTAATCCAATGATAGTACAGTTCTGGTGGGATGTTGACCGTGCTGTAAAAACAGCGGTAAAACAGAAAATCAGTACTGAAACCCACGGTATCCGTTTTGTATGTAAAAGTGGGATGCTATTTATTAAATTACCATCTGGAAGGTCACTGTCTTATGTGAAACCACATATGGGAGAAAATAAATTCGGTGGCGAATCAGTAACCTATGAAGGGGTCGGTGCTACTAAAAAGTGGGAACGCATCGAAAGTTACGGTCCCAAGTTTGTGGAGAATATTGTGCAGGCTATCAGCCGTGATATTTTGATGTATGCCATTCGTACTTTGAGTCATTGCTTTATCTGTGGTCATGTTCACGATGAGATTATTATTGAGTGTAGCAAAGGTGTATCGGTAGATGCTATATGTGAGCAGATGGGAAGAACACCACCGTGGATAGACGGACTGCTCCTTCGTGCCGATGGCTACGAAACGGAATTTTATAAAAAAGATTAGAGAAACTGTCCAATTTTACCTCCTGCCAAGGCTATTAGGCAGGAGGTGTTTTTCTTATGGTAGATGAAAACAAAGTAGTAACGATGATTACAGAACCGGGACTTTCCCCTGCACCAATAAAATCCCGTATGAGCGAGGAGCAGTTAAAGGGTGATTATAAATATTGCATGGCACAGAAATTGGTAAAAGCTATGTTGGAAAAGGGGTTAATTTCTGTGGATGAATTCAACAAAATAACGGAAAAAAATCGCAAAACTTTCTCCCCGTATTTAGCTGAGATAATGTCATAAATGACTTGATATTTCGGCACTATTACGGGAATATGTCCATACCGAAAGCGAGGTGAGATGATGAAAAGGATAACAAAAATTGAGGAAAATAAAGCCTTACTCATACAAAAGAAAATCCGTGTTGCAGCCTATTGCCGAGTATCTACGGCAAGTGATGAACAGCTTATCAGTTTGGAGGCTCAAAAAGCACATTACGAGGATTATATTAAATCCAATGACGAGTGGGAGTATGCTGGTCTTTATTATGATGAAGGTGTCACAGGCACAAAAAAAGACTGCCGTGACGGTTTACTTTCCCTTGTAGAAGATTGTGAAAAAGGTTTGATAGATCTGGTCATTACAAAATCCATCAGCCGATTCAGTAGAAATACAACAGACTGCTTGGAATTGGTGCGAAAGCTACTCGACCTAAAGGTTACTGTGATTTTTGAAAAAGAAAATCTGAACACAGGCACTATGGAGAGCGAATTGATGCTTTCAATACTAAGTAGCCTTGCAGAAAGTGAATCCGTATCTATTTCTGAAAACAGCAAATGGTCGGTTCAGAAACGCTTTCAGAATGGAACATTTATCATCGGCTACCCACCATATGGATATATGAACCTAAATGGTGAGATGGTAATTGTGCCGGAACAGGCAGAAATTGTAAAACAAGTTTTTGCAGATACACTTGCAGGGAAAAGTACCCATGTGATTGCAAAGGAACTAAATGATAAAGGTGTCAAAAGCAAAAAAGGTGGAAAGTGGTCTCCCGGAGCTATCAATGCAATCATTCGCAATGAGAAGTTTACGGGAGATGCTATTTTCCAAAAGACCTATACCGACAGCCGATTTACTCGTCATACCAATTACGGTGAGTGTGACCAATATTTATGCGAAGGTCATCACGAGGCTATTGTCAGCCACGAGATATTTGAAAAGGCCAACGAAGTATTAAATCAAAGGGGCAAGGAAAAAGGTAACGGAGAGAATACGCAACGTTATCAGAACCGTTATGGGTTTTCGGGCAGAATTAAATGTGGTGAGTGTGGTAGTGTATTTAAGCGTAGGATTCACTACAAGCCAAGCGGAGATTATATAGCTTGGTGCTGTACCCATCATATAGAGGATAAAACAGCCTGCTCTATGAAATACATTACAGACGATGGAATAAAGGCAGCATTCCTTACGATGATGAATAAGCTGATATTTGCACATCAGATAATTCTTAAACCATTACTTCACAGCCTGCAAGGGTTGGATGATAAAGAACGATTATTGCAGATACAAGACTATGAGAACAGGCTGGAAAAGAATATGGAGCAAAGGCAGGTGCTTACAAGTCTGATGGCAAGTGGTCTATTAGAGCCAGCACTTTTTAACCGTGAAAACAATATGCTGATTGCACAGGAACAGCAGCTTTTGGAAGAAAAAAACAGTATTATGCATTCCGTAAGTGGTGACCGAACCAAGGTGGATGCCTTGAAGAAACTTATAAAAGCTGTATCGGGCAGAAGTATGTTAACGGAATATGATGATGAATTCTTTCTTGACCATGTAGAAACGGTCACGGTACTTTCAAGGAATGAGATTGTATTTGTCTTAAAGTGTGGTTTGAAATTAAAGGAAAGGTTGGTGGCATAATGGCACATATTCCCTACGGATATAAAATAGTGGATGGTAAAGCAGAAATTGACGAAGAGCAAGCTGGTGTTGTAAGAGCATTATTTGAAGGATACATTTCCGGCTTGGCTCTAAAGGTAGCCGCCGAACAAGCAGGACTGAACATTTACCACGGTAGTGCCGGGCGAATGCTTAGAAATACGCACTACCTTGGAGATGAATATTATCCTGCTATTATTGATAGAGCATTGTTTGATAAGGCGGAAGAAATCAGGGTAGCAAAAGCAGGTGCCTTGGGCAGAATCAGAGAATTGGATACAGCATCAAAAGTTGTAGCCGACACAAGTTTTACCATAAATCCGATTCAGATGAAATTCAAAGACCCCTTTGCACAGGCGGAATACGCATATAGTTTGATAGAAAGTGAGGTGGTAGCAGTTGAGTAAGAATATAACGGTTATCCCGGCACGAAGACGAGTCGGAAATACTGTTAACAAGGAAGTAAAGCCGAAACTTAAGGTCGCAGCGTACTGCCGTGTTAGTACCGACAGCGATGAACAAGCTACAAGTTACGAGGCACAGGTGGAGCATTACACTAACTTTATACAGAAAAATGATGAGTGGGAATTTGCAGGAATATTTGCTGATGACGGTATTTCAGGAACCAATACAAAAAAGCGAGAAGAATTTAATCGCATGATTGAGGAGTGTATGGCAGGTCATATCGATATGATTATTACAAAGTCCATCAGCCGATTTGCAAGAAATACGCTTGATTGTCTGAAGTACATCCGTCAGCTAAAGGAAAAGAATATTCCCGTCTTTTTTGAAAAAGAGAACATTAATACAATGGATTCCAAGGGCGAGGTTTTGTTAACCATTATGGCCAGTCTTGCACAGCAGGAGTCGGAATCCTTAAGCAAAAATGTAAAGTTGGGATTGCAGTTTAGATACCAGAATGGCGAGGTGCAGGTCAACCACAATCGTTTCATGGGTTATACAAAGGACGATAAAGGACACCTCGTGATTGAGCCAGAAGAGGCAGAAATTGTAAAACGCATTTATTTGGAATATCTACAAGGTGCAAGTTTAAAGCAAATTGGAGAAGGGTTGCAGGAAGATGGGATACTTACTGCCGCAGGTAAAGCGAAGTGGCGTCCTGAAACTATTAAGAAAATTCTAAGTAATGAAAAGTACATCGGAGATGCCCTTCTTCAGAAAACCTACACGGTTGATGTGCTTACCAAAAAGCGAGTGAAGAATAATGGCATTGTTCCACAGTATTATGTAGAAAACAGCCATGACCCTATTATTCCCCGTGACCTTTATATGCAGGTGCAGGAAGAAATGTTAAGACGAGCCAATCTCCACAGTGGAGAAAATAGAAAGAAAAGGGTCTACAGTAGCAAATATGCACTTTCCAGTATTGTTTACTGCCCGAAGTGTGGTGATATCTATCGCAGAATTGCTTGGAATAACCGAGGAAAACATTCTATTGTATGGCGTTGCGTAAGCCGAGTGGAACACGGTCCAAGTTGTTGTGATGCACCAACCGTTCAGGAAACAGACCTGCAGAATGCCGTGGTAAAAGCTATCAACTTGGTTCTTGGAGGTAAGGATGAAATGCTGGTGGCTTTGGAAGAAAATATTACTACGGTATTTGCTTTGGGAGATGATGGCTCCATAGAAAGCATCAATGCCAAGCTGGAAGAATTGCAGAAGGAACTGCTAAAGAGAGCCAATGCCAAGAAGGATTATAATGACCTTGCCGATGAGATTGACCGTTTGCGTGAATTGAAACAGGATGCGATGGTAGAGAATGCAGTCCGTGAGGGGCTAAAGCAAAGAATAGCAGAAATGCAGCAGTTCCTTGCCGAGCAGACGGATGAGATTGAAGAATACGATGAGACATTAGTCAGAAGAATGATTGAAAAGATAACCGTATATGAAGATAGATTTACAGTTGAATTCAAATCCGGCACAAGCATAGATGTAGAAAGATAAGAAATAAATTCACGGTTAGCACCTTGCAGAAATGCAGGGTGTTTTCTGTTACAAAAATTTTATTTGCTTGTAATGTGCAGGATATTGTATTTTTGGGTTTTAAGTGTTATAATAAATTATCTTATTTGTGTTAGAACTAACAAATGGTTACGAATAGGAGTGGCGAATATGATTAAGAACAATATAGAAGTTGATGTAAAAGTGAAGTGTATTGAGCATGGTGTTACACAGGCTCAGATAGCGGAAGAAATCGAAACAACTGGACAATATGTGAATCGCATCATAAAAAAGAAAGATGGGGTTGTTAATAAAACCTTCGTTAGTATGATGGAGGCTTTAGGATACGATATTGAACTGACATACGTGAAAAGAGAAGGTTAGGTTCGGAGTTTGAGAGGTAATGCTATGGATATGAATTTTAATGTTAGCAAGGTATTTCAAGAACGCTTGGCTTCGAGTATGGGATTGGATAAATACCAGTATATTATGGAGCAAGTAAATAACACAAATGTTGCTATAAATAGTGATTTCCAGCGCACCTTCAATGGATTTTATATAGTAAGAAGAAATGAAAGTTGGAGAAAAGCCTACTACGAGCATTTTGAATGTGTTAAGAATGGTACTCCAACATTTGAAAGCATTATTACATATCTTTATGAACGCACCGGAAATATAGAGCCGTCTTTTTCAAGTAAAATGTTGGCAACAATATTCCCGGAAAAACCAATATGGGACCGATATGTTGTTCAGAATTTGGATATAAAGCTAACGGGTGCAACAAAGGAAGAAAAAGTGAAGAATGCAATTATTCTATATGCTGATATGGAAAAATGGTATGCTGATTTCTTGGAATCGGAAAAAGGAAAAGAGTGCATCAGTGAATTTGACCGAGTATTACCTGATTATAAAGGGATATCGAGCATCAAGAAGATAGACAGTATTCTTTGGAGCATAAGATAAAACGTGATTGGAGATAGAATATGGATTTGCAATTGAATCAAATACTGAATCTATCACAAGAAGAGATAGATAATAGTAAAATCGAATTTAATATGCAAGCTGGTAGTGGTGGTCAGCCGTTCCTTGACCGTTGGCTCAAACATAGTGAATTGGAAAAAACATCAGGAACTTGTGCAGATTGCTCTTATTGGGGTTGGTATGGTAAGCAGCGAAACTTCTATCCCGGACAGTGGGTGTTCAGCTTTGCACGAATGACAGATGATGAATGGCTACTAATTTCGGCAGCAGAAATTGTTGATGTACCAGCTGATGAATGGGCAACGGCAACAGTGCTTGAAAGATTTGCACCACTATTTGGTAGGCTGATAATAAAATGTAAGAAAGGCAATACATTTTCACGATATGTTTTTAATCTCAGCAAATATTTAGATCAGGCAACAGTAAAGGAAATATTACCTTGTCTGTATAGTGGAGAAAACTTCGAGGGATATGATAGGGTTCATCTTCCCTACCATCGATTGTCTGATATTTTTAATGGAAGAATACTGCCTACATATTATGAGGCATTAAAGAAAATAACAGGGGTGTACTGTTTGACAGATACTCATACTGGAAAGTTATATATTGGCTCTGCCACCGGCGAAGAAGGTGTTGCTCAAAGATGGGGCAATTATCTTGATTCCAAACACGGTGGAAATAAAAAGTTGGTTGCATTATATGAGCAAAAGGGTTCTGAGTATTTCGAGAAATATTTTACATACACCTTGCTTGAATATTTTGGTCTTTCATATGACCCAACAAAAATATTGGAACGTGAGCAGTATTGGAAACATTGCTTGGATACTATAAGGAACGGATATAACGATAATTAAGGAGAGCGATAAGATGGAATATACAAGTAATGAAAAACAAATTCTTTCACTTATGGAGAGAACAGATTTCAAGAATTTGTCCAAAAGTGATGTTATTAGTTTTGCATCAAAATTAGGAGAATTGCGTCCTGAAGTTGCAAAAGAGGTTCTTGCACAATATCCAGAATTTGTAGGTCTAATGAAGACCGCATTAACTGAATATAAAGGAATGCTTGATACAATCGTAGCAAGTGACGATGCAAGTTTAAAAGAATACTATTCTATAGCAAACAAAGAAATGGATAGTGCTATCGATAGTAGAAGGCTGTTTTATGATTTTGTGAAGCAAGTGCAGGCAGATTATAGCAAGTGTTTAGATAATCCTAATTTATCACCAGAAATGATTATGGAAATATTGAATAGACAGTCTGACCTTGTGAAAATGGCAAATGAGAAAGATACTGAAATTCGTGAGCAAGAAAAAGAAATTGAAGATAAGGCGAATAAGAAGGATAGCGAAAAAAGAGAATTCAACTGGAAATTGGTGGGTGGTATCAGTGCTGCACTGATTACAGTTGTAGGCGTTAGTGCAGGAGTATTGGGAGGAAAGTTTGATATAAAATTACCTAAGAAAAGCTAAATTTAGTCTGTGGAGGTGACGAGAATGGACCATTTATTTAGAGATTATGTTGAACTGTATAGCAGAATAAATAAAAATGAATGGATAACTATATTTGAAGAGAATGATACTAAGAATTATGATAATGATATTTTTACGTTCTGTGCAATGGTGAAAGGGACAAATGAAGAAGTAAAAATGTATCTGTCTAAATATGACTGGGGTTTTAGCACGGACAGTTTTGGAAAATCCACATTTACTCAATATGGTGATGAGGTGGAATATGTTAGTGGTGCTCAGAAAGATGAATTTGAATATCTCATTGCAATTAGATACTTCGATAAGTATCCTTCTACCTATGAAATAAATCCTAAATTGATTTGGTATGGGAATTTAAGACATACAGGAGAAGAATATAGGGAACCAAAAACAGAAGAAGTTATCATAAAAGCGAATGCTCACAGAGTGGAAATTAGGACTTCATATTTGAAGGATTTTCTTGCGGCAAATCAGAGTTGCTTATCGGTAGTGTTTGACCATCGTAGATATTTTAAGGCAAGTGAATTAAAGTCAAAAAAAGATTATGATGTCTATTCAGGAGAAAACTTCTATATGTGTTATGCTCTTAGTAAAGTAGAATCATATTCTGATTTGAAAGATTCATACGATTATTGTTCTTCGATTATTGGAAAAGCCATTGTGTTTCCATACATCAAACCACAGCACGAAGATTACAGATATTTTTATGAAGAAGACAAATTTGAAACATTTGTAATTGGAGTTGATGATGTAACCGGAGAGGAAATATCTTTTGAGTGTGATGCGTCAAAGTTAGCAAACAATTTTGGCGCAAATCCTAACAATCCACATTTTTTAACAAAAACCTATTTTAATATAAAGGTGCTGGATAAATATAAATCGGATCCACAAAATTATGAAATCAAGGATAGTGAAATATTTTATTTACGAGATTGGGGAATTCCTTTTTGTATTAATGATGAGAACAAAGTTGTTGTATGGTTGGGAGATTTAGGGAGAATTCCATATAAAGAGCAACAATATTGGAAAGCATTTAATGAATCCCCAAAAGGAGAAATAGAAGAAAAGTTTTTTGCAAGACAAATACTTAATACTTGGACTGATGCGAGTAGAATAGAAACCCATACTATTTATTTGCTGGATATAGCAAACGAATATATCATAAAACGATATGACGAACCGCTTTTTATGAAATTAAGTGATGCTGACTCGGAGATATATAAGAGTTTTGTTTTACCGACAAACCTTTCAATACCTGAGTACCAACAATTTTTGATGAAACTTTGTAAGTTAACAGCCGAAAGCGTGAATACGAAATTGTTTAAAAAAGTAATGGCAGAAATGTATGATGGAAGTAAAGGTAGTATTGCACAATTGGATGACTTTCTAAAATTTATTAACATTGATTCAGATGGAGTAGTATATTCAGCAATCAAAAAAGCCTATGATTCAAGAAATAAATTAGCGGGTCATAGAGCTTCTATGAAAGAATATAATAAGGTTTGGAAACGAAGTGCTGACTATGAAGTTAATACAATTGAAGATGCTAAAAGCCTATTAAATGAGCTAAATATGGCACTTTCAGGTGTATTTCAAGAGAAATAGATATGTTTCCACGGACAAGTTAGAATGGCAGTAGATATGTTCCCACAAACACAAGGGGTCATAAAATAGGAAAAATGTGATAAAGACATACTTCCTATCATCTCGTGCCATATTGAGACGGTTGTCTTGCTTTCCAAGGGTGAGGTCGACTCGAAAAAGATTCGGGTTGAGTTCTCTTTGGAAGATATGGATATGTCCGAATTTCAGGATGGGGCAACCTATCCGCAGATCAAGGAGTATGTGTTGGAGCATACCGGGTTAAAGGTGTCCAACCTCTATATCTCACAGATTAAACGAAAATGTGGGATTGGGGTTGGTAAGAACTATAATCTGCCGAAGTCCGAGGATTCCAGACAGCCCCAGTGTCCGCAGGAAAAAGAGAAAGCAATCCGAGAAGCATTCAAATATTTTGGGATGATCTAACATCCCGCAAAATGGAGGTTTCTTATGGATAGATTGATTTCTTGTGAGTTTAACATGGATACCGCTTGTGTGGAACTGAAATTTTTAGATGGCAGCATGATTGCCATTGATACCATCGCCGTGGAGAATGAGGTTGCTGACAATATGTATCAACGGTCAGAACTGGATTATCTAATCTACAATGATCCGGTTGGATATGCAGACTTGATCTTGAACGGTGATCCCGAAATTTATCTAAAAACTGTAACTGAATGTAAACCCTTAGATTAAAACTCAGCCCTCTGCCTTTTCCTTGGCAGAGGGCCGTTTTTTGCTTAACAGTTATTGAGCATCCCTTAATTGCTCTACAACACTGCATTTCGCTGCATTGTCATACATCATGCAAGGAATCAGCCACCCCAGCAGAAGAAATACCGGAATTGTCAGCAGGACAGGCAGAATGGTGAATCGATACTCAAAGAACCAGAACATACTGCCCAGCATTTTTCCTGCAAGAGGTCCCACCGCCAGCGACAGAATAAAGGCCGCCGATACGGAGGACATTGCGTAAAACAATCCCTCGTAGATCAGCATGGTTTTGAGCTGCCGGTTCGTCATTCCTACAGCCTGAAGCACAGCAAATTCACGGCGGCGGGAAAGAATACTGGTCATCATGGCGTTGAAGAAATTTAAGAGTCCCACCAGCCCGATGATAGCACAGAGGATACCACCTACCAGAAGGAACATCTGCCGGAACTGAGCAAACTCAGAGCGAGCCGTGGCCTTGCTTTCATACATCAAGGGTGAAAACTCACCGGCAGTGAGCTTCGATAGATATTGCTCTGCTTCGGCCTCGTCTGCGTCGTCTGCTGTGTCGAACAGGTAGAGCATCGGAATGGCCGCACCGCCGCTGTCCCTCTGTGCGGTATCCACAGACAAAACTGTCTCATATCCAATACCACCATAACGATAACTCATGGAATACGGAAGCTCTACCAAGGCGCAGACCGTGTACTCTACATCTCTAGCTCCATACAGTTTTTCCTGAAAGTACTCCTCCGGTGTATCTTCGGTGCGGAGTTCCCCGGTGCGGCTGTCGATATATTTCACATCGTCCGCATAGGTGGCGGTGATCGTGTCTCCCACCTTGGGGTAGTATTCAGGATTGGGCAGATTACCGTAGTCATCTAAGGAAACCGCAATGGCAATAGCGTTATTGTTTGGCTCCAGCATAGGAGAAATATCTCCGTCGAACACTTGCAGCTTGTCAAACAGGCTGTTATCCAGAGCCTCGATTCTGGTATCTCCCATCACCATATCGCCCCGGTGCTCCATGCGGCTCATATGGCTGTCCAACTGCTCAGCACTTTCGTACCTTGCATAGTCCTGCCGCAGAGCATCCTCCGTCATCCACAGATATG
>OLPQ01000228.1_pt1 | contig 53827 bp, 48 predicted proteins | sample 1672451 | NCBI WGS metagenome assembly OLPQ01 (sample SAMEA3136687, study PRJEB25190) | human gut metagenome | biome: human gut; feature: human-associated habitat; material: faeces | place: Austria | collected 2013
GATGATCTGTCGACGACGCTCGTCGGTGGAGAAAACGACCTCACCCGAAGAGCCCAGGAAGAACAGGCCATCGACGCCGGCGTCGATCATGCGGTTGATGCTGCGCTCAAAGGAGGCAACGTCGAGCTGGTGATCTTCGGTATCGGGAACAACGACGGGAGGAATAACGCCGGTGAATTTCTGAGTTGCCACAAGAATCTCCTTAGTTGTCTGGCGGGTGGCCCTATGCCGCCCACTCTTGTTGGCAGTGTCCAGGCCGTCTAGGCCAAAGAACACAGGTAGAACGCTTGGTTAAAGAAGTCGACGACTTCGTTTTCGAACGCATTGATGCGTTCGTGAGCATATTTGGCATAGATAATATGCCTCCGGTCACACTCAAGACCGTTGAATACGGCAAACTGGCCCTTGGGATCGCTCACGGCATCCATGAGCGATGTACCCATAAGTACCGATCCGCGCACCCGAGACGACAGCGCTTCGAGGCCGCCGGGAAGCGGATTGGCAACCGCCGTGCAGGCAAGGCCCCGCTCGTCTAGAGCAGAAACCGCCAGCGCGACTCCACCGCCAAGGCCCTCGCCCCATGCAAAGATGCGGTCGGGGTCCATGCCGTCAAGATTGCGCGCGACCTTTGCCATTGCACAGCCCCAGCGGACGCGTTCAACAAAAACGGGCGAGGTAACCCCCTGCTGCAGCTCGCTGAGCCCAATCACATCGTCGTCCAGCGCAAGCACGGCATATCCCATGGCGGCAAACCTCGTCATGTGATGCCATCCACGTACGGGTCGGTCGATGTCGTGAAACATCAGGCATAGCGGCACAAGCTCGGATGCCCGGGCACAACCTGAGGGCTCAATCAAACGGCCGTGTACGACTTCCCCGGCAAGTTCAAAGGAAACCTCGGAGTAGCGCGCGCACGGATTGGCGAAATCAATCGCCGTGACAGTCAGTCCGCAAACCTCAAGGTCCGAAGCGGCTGCCTCCAACTCGGAAACATCCGCCAAAGCATCGCCGCGCCAATCACGGAAATCGGAGAGCCTTGACGAAACCGTCCCAGAGATTCCCGCAAGCTCGGGGTCAATCAGCTCATTGACATTGCTCTCGCACTTAGACATGAGCCTCCCCTTCCTTGCAGAAAAACGGAATGATCAGATCGTCAAAATCCTGAATCTCCTCGTGGCCAAAGCCCTCAAAGAACTCATGGCGCTTCTCACAGGTCAGGTTGTTGTAGACCGCAAACTGCGTCGCCGGTGGACAGACGATATCGGCCGTTCCCGTGCCAAACAGCACGGGGCATTTGACCATGGGGGCAAAGTTCTTGGAATCGAAATACGCCAGCTTGGCATAGGCTTCGTCAATACGAGTCGAGTCCTCGTCAAACCAGCGAGACCAATAGCGCAGGCCCTCGTAGGCAATATCGTCGGCATCCAAATCCCAGACCAGGCGGAAATCCGACAGGAAAGGATAGAGGATGGCGGCACGATTGATAAGCTCGCTGTTAAGCGCGCAGGTCGCAATGCCCAAGCCACCGCCCTGCGACGCACCGTTCACAAAAACACGGGCAAGATCGATGCCCTCGAGCTCGCGAACAATGCGGCACAGAATGCGGATATCCTGATGCAAGCGTACGTAGTAGAGATTGGCCGGGTCGCCGTCGATACCGGCAACGATATGCCCGGCAACCGTTGTGCCTTCAAATCCACCAATATCCGCGGAGGGGCCACCCTGACCGGGGCAGTCGAGGGCGACAAGTGCCATGCCCATACCCGCAAACGATGCCTGCTCGAACCAGCTGCGGCTTGCGCCCGGATAGCCGTGGAACTGTAGCACCAGCGGCACGGACTCGTCCGAAACCGGCTTGAGATACTTGGCATGCAGGCGGGCGCCACACATGCCGGTATACCAGAGGTCAAAAAACTGGCAGGTCGCAGCATCGGCAATCGATGCCGCCTCGACCGAATAGTCGATCTCGACGGCGTCAGCCTCGGCCATGCGGTCGTTCCAAAAGAGATCGAAATCTGATGGACGAGGCATGGCGCCCCGATAACCACCAAATTGCTGTTGTAGCTCCTGAGCGCTTGGCATGGCTCGTGAACCCAACCTTTCGAAATCGCAACGAAGCTGCGCCCGGCAAGGGAGCCGGGCGCACAGGAGGGAAAGCGAACCTACTCGCCGAGCTTGGGGTGCAGCAGCGACGGCGCAGCACCGAGCAGCATCTTGGTGTAGGGGTCCTGCGGGTTCTGGAAGACCTGCTTGGCCTCGCCCTGCTCGACGATCTTGCCGCCGTTCATGACGATGATGTCGTCAGAGATGTAGCGGACCGTCTGGATGTCATGGCTAATGAACACCATGGCCAGGCCGAGCTCCTTCTTAAGATCGGTCAACAGGTTGAGGATCTGCGCGCGGACCGAAACGTCCAGAGCCGAGGTGGGCTCGTCGGCGATGATGGCGTCAGGGTTCAACGACAGGGCACGGGCAATTGCCACGCGCTGGCGCTGACCGCCCGAAAGCTGGCCGGGAAGAACCTCGGCGGCAGAGCTGGGCAGACCGGTGAGCTCCAGGAGTTCCTTAACGCGCTTCTCCTGCTCGGCCTCGGTACCCAGGTTGTGGACGCGCATGGGATCGAGCAGCTGCTCACGAACGACCATGCGAGGGTTGAGTGCCGTCGCGGGGTTCTGGAACACGACCGAGATGACGCGGCCCATGTGACGACGATCCTCGGCAGTACGCTTGGTGACGTCCTTGCCCTTAAAGTAGACCTTGCCACTCGTGGGGGCCTGCAGGCCGCACATGACATTAGCAGTGGTGGACTTGCCGCAACCGGACTCGCCGACGATGCCGATCGTCTGACCGGGCATGAGCTTAATGGTCACGCCTTGGACGGCATGAACCAGATTGGGGTGCAGTATCGAACCGGTACGGGTCCTAAAGGTGACGTGGACATCGTCAAGGAAGATAATCGGCTCGACGCCGTTGACCGCAGTCTCGCTCATCTACATCACCTCCGCATGAGGGGTCAAACCATTTGCCTTGAGCACCTCATCGGGGAGCTCGGAATAGAAGTGCTCGGTGCCGGGCACGCGCTTGAAGACCGGACGGGTGTCCAGGCCGATGTGCGGATGGCTTGAGCGGGGCGCGAAGCGATCGCCCTTGGGGAAATCGCGCGGGCTGGGGACGGCGCCGGGCACCTGGTGCAGGCGGCCCGAACCGCTCTCGATGGACAGAACGGAACCCAGAAGACCGCGGGTGTACTCGTGAATCGGGTTGGTGAGCAGCTCCTTGGTGGGCGCCTGCTCGATAACCTGACCGGCGTACATAACCGTGATGTTATGGGCGACCTCGGCGACCAACGCCAGGTCATGCGAGACGAAGATCATGGCAAAGCCGAGCTTGGCCTGAAGATCGTTGAGCAGCTTAATGACCTGCTTTTGGACGGTAACGTCCAGAGCGGTCGTGGGCTCGTCGCAGATGACCAGCTTGGGGTCGCGGGTAAGGGCCATAGCGATCAGAACGCGCTGACGCTGTCCACCGGAAAGCTCGTGCGGATAGCTCTCGAGCGTGCGCTTGGGATCGAGGCCGACGAGCTCCAGGAGCTCCTCGGCGCTGCGGGTGCCGCCGCGCTTGGTGAGCTGCTTCATCTGGGCGGAGAGAACTGCGGCGCTGTAAGGATTTTTCGCCAGAATAAGAGCACCTGTGGTATCCCGGTCCAGGCGGTTGATGCAGCGGTAGACGAAGGTTTGTCCCTTTTCCTTAAAATACCAGGCCGCTCCGTTGGCAAGGGTGTTGTCGTAATTGCCGATGGAAGGATGCACAGGCATGTCTGCCGGCTTATTTATGACCAGGAGATCCTCGTCCTCATAGAGTATGGAAAGGTCCATTTTCACAGGCAGAATATTCTCACTGTTTTCCGTTTCCGGGATATGAATGCGAAGAAAATTCCCGGCATGAAGAACCGACTTGCCGAATCCTCTTTCCCCATTTAACTGAATTGCTCCTTTATACGGCTTCATAGAGGAAAGAATGCCCCGGGAAAATCCCTTGCTTCGAAGGAAATCAAGAAGCAGCATGTTTTCCTCGTCTGGCTGTACAGTGTAAGTAAGAATCCGGTCCAAAGTAAGTTCCTCCTGTGTTGTTTTTATTGGCAAAGGGTGTTACAGAACATCTGACTTTCATATATGATGATATCGTCGGTAGACGACATGTTCGTTTTGTGAAATAGTCTGACATTATATTTAGAATTTCGTACTGCAATTTTTTCGCTTAAGGTGTATAATAACACAGATAAAATGTGTATGGAAGTATACAATCGATTTTTATGGCTGATTTCTGTGCATCGTGAAGTATGTTGCTGGACACAGAGTGGACAATAACATATGACGAAATGTACTGCCAAGCACGTGACCAGTAATCATCCGTTTAGGGGGAAAATAGAAAACATATGGAACAACAGCAGCACCTTTTTACCAACAAAATGCTCCGGGCTCTTCTGGTGCCTATTATTATGGAGCAGCTTTTAAACGCACTGATGGGAACTGTGGATACTATGATGGTCAGCAATGTAGGCTCCGCGGCGATTTCCGCAGTCTCCCTTGTGGACTCCATCAACGTTCTGATCATTCAGGCGTTTTCCGCACTGGCAGCAGGTGGAACCATCATCTGTACCCAGTATCTTGGTCAGAAAAATCACGAGATGGCAAACAAATCTGCCAGACAGGCTCTTTTTATCATAACTGCCATTTCCGTCTGCATTGTCACATTGGGACTGATTTTCCGTGCACCACTGCTGAGCTTTATTTTCGGAAAAGTAGATGCGGATGTTATGGATAATTCAATGGTCTATTTCTTTTACACCGTACTGTCTTATCCATTTATCGCCCTCTATGATGCCGGAGCTTCCATTTTCCGTGCCCAGGAAAATACAAGAGGACCAATGGTGATTTCCATTATTTCCAATGTGATGAACATTGGGGGAAATGCAGTTTTGATCTGGGTATTTCACATGGGAGTTGCGGGAGCAGCGATTTCCACCTTGGTATCCCGAATCTTCTGTGCAGTGGTAGTTCTGTATCAGCTGCGAAAAGACAGACAGCCCATTGCGGTGAGGGATTATCTGAATATCCGCCCGGATGGAAATATGATAAAGCGGATCCTGGCACTTGGAGTGCCCTCTGGTGTGGAGAACAGTATGTTTCAGCTTGGAAAGCTGGCAATCCAGTCCACTGTGTCTACCCTTGGAACCACAGCCATTGCAGCTCAGGCTATGACCAATATTATGGAGATGCTGAACGGAACGGCTGTAATCGGCGTGGGAATCGGACTGATGACCGTAGTAGGCCAGAGCCTTGGCGCAGGACGCAAGGACGAAGCTGTGTATTATATGAAAAAGCTGATGATTTTTTCAGAGGTCTTTCTGATTGCCTGCTGTGCGATTGTGTATGCACTGGCGAAACCGATCACCATGATCGGCGGCATGGAGCCGGAAAGTGCCAAAATGTGCCTGAATATGATATTCTGGATCACCATTGTAAAGCCTCTGGTATGGATGCCGGCCTTTATTCCAGCCTACGGCATGCGTGCAGCCGGAGATGTGAAATTTTCCATGATCACCTCCTGCACCACCATGTGGGTATTCCGTTTCTGTCTCTGCATCTACCTGATCCGCGTCTGCGGCATGGGCCCCATGGCCGTCTGGATCGGAATGTTCACCGACTGGACCGTAAGAGGAATTGTATTCAGTCTTCGCTTTAAAAGCGGGAAATGGATGGAACACAGGGTTGTGTGAACAAAAGCAGCAGTTTTGCGGTCGGGATGGGTCAGGAGCGGCTTGGCTGTTGACTTTTACAGGACAAAATTATATAATGTAACGGATAAAAACAGGGAAAAGTATTTTCAGGAAGCAGGTGGAACTCCTGCACAAGTCCGTTACTGTACAGTCAGATACTGGATGCTTTTTCAGGAACAGGATTTCCTGCGGCAACCGGGATCATTCTGGGAAAAGAAGCTTTGTTGTCACGTTACGACAGAGCTTTTTTTGTGTAAGCCTGGCTGCGGAAAATGGTTTCCATTAAAAATCCCAGCCAATAGCTGAAAAATTTACTTTTATACCTACGGAGGCAAAGGATATGGCACACAAAACCGGTCTGGAAGAGTACTACGTGATCCGCGGACAGAAGAAAATGCGCTTCGGCTACACCACAGGCTCCTGCGCGGCAGCTGCCTGCAAAGGCGCAGCGCTGATGCTCCTTGGGAAAAAGAAGCTGGACAGCGTTCCTCTTATGACGCCCAAAGGAATTCTCCTGGATCTGGAACTCCACCACATTCAGATCGAAGAAAACCAGGTCACCTGCGCTGTCAAAAAAGACGCAGGGGATGACCCGGACACCACCAATGGGATCCTGGTATACGCCACCGTATCAAAGACAAAAGAACCAGGAATCCAGATAGACGGCGGAATCGGTGTTGGCCGCGTGACAAGACCGGGACTTTCCCAGCAGGTAGGAGAGGCGGCAATCAACCCAGTTCCCCGGGCCATGATTCTTCGTGAAGCAGAGGAAGCTGCTGTGTCTTACGACTATGAGGGCGGGCTGAAAGTGGTGATCTCTGTGCCCGAGGGCGTGGAAATCGGCAAGAAAACTTTTAATCCGAGGCTTGGAATTACAGGCGGAATTTCCATTTTGGGAACCTCCGGAATTGTGGAGCCCATGAGTGAAAAAGCGCTGGTGGAGAGCATCCACGTAGAAATGAAGCAGCATTTCGTCCAGGGCGAGCAGTACATTCTTGCCACTCCGGGCAACTATGGCGCAGACTATTTAAGAGAGCATATGACATTGCCCTTTGAGCGGAATATCAAGTGCAGCAACTACGTAGGCGAGACCATTGATATGGCAGTAGACATGGGGGTAAAAGGCATCCTTTTTGTGGCTCATATCGGCAAATTTGTAAAAGTGGCAGCCGGGATCATGAACACCCATTCCCATAGTGCAGATGCCCGTATGGAAGTACTGGCTTCCAATGCCCTTCGTGCAGGAGCTGACGGCGACACCGCAAGAGCGGTTTTAAACTGCAATACAACAGATGAAGCCCTGGACGTTCTTCATGAGAAGCAGCTTTTGCAGCCCACAATGGAAGAAATCATGAAAAAAATCCAGTTTTATCTGGACCACCGTTCCTATGAACAGATCAAGCTTGGGGCAGTGGTATTTAACAATGTATACGGCTATCTTGGCAAGACGAAAGATGCAAAAGAGTTGATCGAAGAAATCAAGAAACAGGACATAGAGCTGCAGAAAAAATAATGCAGGAAGCAGAAAATAAAAGAAACGTAACTGGCAATCAGGAATTTTGCAGTTACGGGAAAGAGAAGTAAATGACAGGAAAATTATACGGCGTAGGTGTAGGTCCGGGAGATCCGGAACTTGTTACACTCAAAGCCTTACGACTTACAAAAGAAGCAGACATACTGGCGTTCCCAGGGGAAAATCCCAGGGAATCCGTAGCCTACAAGATCATGAAGGGCGCATACCCGGAAATCGATACCAAGCAGATGATATCCCTTCCCATGCCCATGACCAAGGACAAAGAACAGTTGAAGCAGGTTCATGACGAAGGCACCAGAATCATCGCAGACCAGCTGGATCAGGGCAAAAATGTGGTATTTTTGACCCTTGGAGATCCCACCGTCTATTCCACCTACCTTTATGTGCACAAACGTGTGGCACAGATGGGATACGACACAGAAATCGTAAGCGGCATCACTTCATTTTGCGCGGTAAGTGCCAGATTTAACCAGGGCCTGGTAGAAAAAGCCCAGCAGCTTCACGTGATCCCGGCTTCTTATCAGATTGAAGAGGCACTGAAGCTTCCCGGCACCAAGGTGCTGATGAAAACCGGAAAACAGATGAAAACAGTGAAAGAGCAGATCAAAGCATCCGGCAGCGAAGCCATGATGATCCAGAACTGCGGTATGCCGGATGAGCAAATATACAGAACAGTAGATGAAATCCCAGAGGATGCAGGATACTATTCATTAATCATTGTAAAAGAGGAGAAAAAGCCATGATTCATTTCGTAGGAGCAGGTTCCGGTGCCCCGGACCTGATCACAGTAAGAGGAAAAAAATACTTAGAGGAAGCAGATGTGGTAATCTATGCCGGATCCCTGGTAAATCCCAAGCTTCTTGAGTGCACCAAGGACATCTGCACTATTTACAACAGTGCCAAAATGACCCTGGAAGAAGTACTTTCCGTAATGGAAAAAGCAGAGGCTGCAGGCAAGACAACAGTAAGACTTCACACAGGAGATCCTTGTATTTACGGTGCTATCCGGGAACAGATGGATGTTCTGGATGAAAAGGGAATCGCTTATGATTACTGTCCTGGCGTCAGTGCATTCTGCGGCGCAGCAAGCGCACTGAATCTGGAATATACTTTGCCGGACATTTCCCAGAGCGTGATCATCACCCGTATGGAAGGCAGAACTCCGGTTCCGCCCAAGGAGAGTATCCAGTCCTTTGCCGCTCATCAGGCAACTATGGTTGTTTTTCTCAGCACAGGAATGCTGGAGGAACTGAGCAGAAGACTGATCGAGGGCGGCTACACAGCAGACACTCCGGCAGCCATTGTTTACAAGGCAACCTGGGAGGATGAGAAAAAATTTGTGTGCACAGTAGGCACTCTGGCTCAGACTGCCAAAGAAAACAACATTACAAAGACAGCCCTTATGATCATCGGTGACTGCGTAAATGCAGCACACTATGACCGTTCTAAGCTCTATGACCCGGGATTTACAACAGAGTTCCGTGAAGCAACAAAGTAATTGAAATAAGATGAAGATTTCCATAATATGTTTCACCCTGACCGGGCAGCAGACCGGAGAAAAACTGAAAAAAGCACTGGAAGAACAGGAGCATGCAGTTTCCCTGTATACGAAGAGCAAGTACATTCCGGAGTCCATAAAAGAGAGTACAAAGGAATGGGCAGGAAAGCAGTTTGAGAGTGCGGATGGAATTATTTTCATTGGAGCCACAGGAATTGCAGTGCGCAGTATTGCCCCCTATGTAGCCAGCAAAAAAACGGACCCGGCGGTCCTGGTGACAGACGAATGCGGGAAATTTGTGATTTCCCTGTTATCCGGACATCTTGGAGGTGCTAATGAGCTGGCATTGCAGGCGGCAGAGGCTTTGCATGCAGTTCCTATTGTGACCACTGCCACGGATCTGGAAGGGAAATTTGCCGTAGATGTTTTTGCAAAGAAAAACAACTGCCATATTTTCCGTATGAAAGAAGCCAAAGAAGTGTCAGCAGCTTTGCTTGCAGGGGAGAAAGTAGGATTTTACAGTGAATTTCCATGGGAAGGCGAATTGCCGGATGGGCTGGTGAATTGCTGCGGACTTAGGGATGAAAACTGGATTTCAGAAAATGAACCCGGAACCAATGTCCAGAATGATAACCAGATAAAATCGGCATCTGATCTGTTTCCTAAGGTAGGAATCGCCGTCACCATACATAAAAACTGTACCCCATTTCTTTCCACTACTCATGTAGTACCCCAGGCCGTGGCTCTGGGAATGGGCTGCCGCAAAAATAAAGAAGCGCAGGCAGTGGAAAAGGCCGCGTTTACCTGCCTTGAGGAAAATCAGATTTATCCCCAGGCCGTGGCCTGTCTTGCCAGTATTGATATCAAAAAAGAAGAACCAGGACTTCTGGCCCTGGCAGAAAAAATGGGAATCCCATTTGAGACTTTTTCCAGTGAAGAGCTTCTTGCTGTGAAGGGGGAATTTACAGCCTCTTCCTTTGTGAGCAGGACGGTAGGCGTTGACAACGTGTGCGAGAGAAGCGCATTAAAGGCGGCGCAGGATAGAATCTGTTTGAATACCGGTAGGATTCCAGAACGAAACCAGACAAAACCAGGTACCAGGCGAGGTGGGGAACATTGCCGCCTGATCCAGAGAAAACAGGCAGCAGACGGCGTGACAGCCGCCCTTGTCCTTGCAGATTGGAGGATACATTTTGAATAAAGAGAAGAAAATTTACGTAGTGGGCATTGGCCCCGGCTCCTATGAGGGAATGACAGGAGCAGCAGTGGCAGCCCTTGAAAAAAGTGATGTGATCGTGGGCTACACCGTATATATTGATCTGGTAAAGGATCATTTTGCGGGCAAATCCTTCCTTACCACTCCTATGAGAAAAGAGGTAGACCGCTGTGTCATGGCCTTTGACGAGGCAATGAATGGACAGACCGTTTCCATGATCTGCAGCGGAGATGCAGGCGTATACGGAATGGCTGGCCTGATGTACGAGGTAGGAGCCAATTATCCGGATGTTGATATCGAGGTAGTAGCAGGCGTTACTGCAGCTACAGGCGGCGCAGCAGTCCTTGGCGCACCTTTGATCCACGATTTCTGCCTGATAAGCTTAAGCGACCTTCTTACCCCATGGGAAAAAATTGAAAAACGCCTTCTTCTGGCATCGGAGGCGGATTTTGTGATCTGCCTTTACAACCCGTCCAGCCATAAGAGACACGACTATCTGAAAAAAGCATGCGAGCTGATGCTGCAGCACAAGTCCCCGGATACTGTATGCGGCATTGTGAAAAATATTGGAAGAGAAGGGGAATCTTCCCAGATCATGACCCTGGACGAACTGAAGGATACTCAGGTAGACATGTTCACTACCGTATTCATCGGCAATTCCCAGACTCGCAACATCAAAGGCAAAATGGTTACTCCAAGAGGATACAGGGATGTCTGAAATCATTGTATTTGCAGGCACAACAGAGGGATGTGATATCAGTAATTTTCTGGCAGAACATCAGATCCATGTGCTTGCATGCGTGGCTACCGACTACGGCAGCAAATCATTAAAAGAGAACGAATATCTGAAAATCCACGCCGGGCGCCTGACAGAGCCGGAAATGGAAGCACTTCTAAATGAGAAAAAGCCGGAAATGGTTCTGGACGCAACCCATCCTTACGCTGCAGAGGTTACGGAAAATATCCGCACAGCCTGCCAGAACACAGGTTTGGAGTACAGGCGTGTGCTGCGGGAGGCTGGAGCCTATCAGGACCAGGCCGTTTATGTGCCGGATACCCAGGCTGCCATTGAATTTTTGGAGGGGACAGAGGGCAATATCCTTCTTACAACCGGAAGCAAGGAGCTGGGAAAATACACCGCACTTTCTGATGCTGGAGAGCGCATTTATGCCCGTGTCCTTTCCCTGCCCTCTGTGATGGAAACCTGCAAAGGCTACGGCTTTGAGGGAAAGCATCTCATCGGCATGCAGGGTCCTTTTTCTATGGAATTAAATGCTGCCATGCTGCGCCAGTTTGACTGCAAATATCTGGTTACAAAGGATACCGGAAAAGCAGGAGGCTTTCAGGAGAAAATTGATGCGGCCCTTTCCTGCGGAACTGTTCCGGTAATTATTGGACGTCCTCTGAAGGAAGAGGGACTTTCTGTGGCAGAGTGCAGGCATATGCTGGCAGAGTATTTCGGATTTACCGTGAAGCCTCATATTACTTTGCTTGGAATCGGCATGGGAAGCCAGGAAACTCTTACTGTTCAGGGAAAAAAAGCGGCGAAAAGCGCGGATCTGATTATTGGCGCAAAGCGGATGGCAGATGCCGTTCGGGAGCCGGGACAGGCAGTGGTATATGAATACCGCAGCGATGTGATCGCGGATTATATACGGAATCATCCGGAATATGAGAAGGTTGTGATCGCTCTTTCCGGTGATGTGGGATTTTACAGCGGAGCCAGGAAGCTGCTGACGGCACTTGGCGGTAGGGAATCTAACGTGGAGGTAATTTGCGGAATTTCTTCTGTAGTATACTTCATGTCCGAGATCGGGCTTTCCTGGGATGACGCGAAGATCACCAGCGCCCACGGTAAACATTGCAATCTGATTTCCATGATCCGCCATAACCAGAAGGTATTTTCCATTCTTGGAACCGGCACTGCAGTGGCAGAGCTGGCAGGGAAGCTTGTGAAGTATCATATGGGCGAGGTTCTTCTCTATGTAGGCGAGAATCTTTCCTATCCCGATGAGAAGATTTTTGTAAAAAAAGCAGAAGAGCTGACAAACTATGAGGGACAGCCTCTTAGCGTTGTCTGTGCTTTTCATGAAAACCCGGAGCCGGCCCTTTCTACTCATGGAATCCCTGACGAGGAATTTATCCGCGGAAAAGCCCCTATGACAAAGGAAGAAGTGCGAAGCGTTTCTCTTTCCAAGCTTCGCCTTACAGAGGATTCCATCTGCTACGATGTTGGCGCGGGAACTGGTTCTGTGTCTGTGGAAATGGCTCTTCGGGCAGACCAGGGACAGGTGTTTGCCATCGAGAAAAAAGAGGAGGCAGCCGCTCTTCTGGAAGAGAACAAACAGAAATTTGCAGTGGACAATCTGGAAATTATAAAGGGAGAGGCACCTCAGGCACTTGAGAATCTGCCTGCGCCTACCCATGCATTTATCGGAGGCTCTTCCGGTAATCTGAAGGAGATCGTAGCACTGCTTCTTGGAAAAAATCCACAGGTGCGGATTGTAATCAACTGTATTACCCTGGAAACTATCAGCGAAGCTTTGGATGTGCTCAAAGAATACGATTTCCAGCAGCGCGAGGTAGTGCAGCTTGCCGCTTCCAGATCCAAAGAAATCAGCCGCTACCATCTGATGATGGGAGAGAACCCGATTTATATTATTACCTGTCAGAATCCGAAAATGCGAAAGTAATTTTTTATATGAGAAGTAAGCAGGAGGGCAATGACGTGCTAAAAACAATACCAAGGATTATGCTTGCGGCAGGAGCCAGCGGGAGCGGGAAAACCCTTCTGACCTGCGGACTTCTGCAGGTGCTTGTAAACCGGAGAATCAAAACAGTCTCTTTTAAATGCGGACCGGATTATATTGACCCTATGTTCCACACCCAGGTCATTGGAACCAAATCCCGGAATCTGGATACCTTTTTCACAGGGGAAGAGATCACCAGATCTCTTCTTGCCAAAAACAGTGCAGACTGTGAAATGGCGGTGATGGAAGGGGTTATGGGATTTTACGATGGAGTTGCCGGAACCACCACACAGGCAAGCGCCTATGATCTGGCGCGGGTTACGGATACTCCGGTAATTCTGATCGTAAACAGCAAGGGAATGAGTGTTTCCCTCGCTGCCTACATAAAGGGTTTTATGGAATACAAAAAAGACAGCCGCATAAAGGGTGTGATTTTCAATCAGATGTCCCCTATGCTTTACCCCAGAATGAAAAAGCTGGTGGAAGAGGAACTGGGAATCAAAGCTCTTGGCTATGTGCCAAAAGTAGAGGATTGTGTGATCGAAAGCCGCCATCTTGGCCTGGTGCTGCCGGAGGAAATTCCAGAGTTGAAGCAGCGTCTTCTGAAGCTGGCAGACGTACTGGAGAAAAGTCTGGATATAGAGGCGATTATACAGCTGGCCAAAGAGGCACCGGAGCTTTCTTATGAGCCGTTAGAGGAAGAGAAGACAAGGGCATCGATTATGGCATCAGAGCCAGAAAAATGTACACAGAATTCTGTTGCTCTATCGGCAGCGGAGAACACGAAGCAGTCGTCCCTCTCTTCTGTAAAAGAGGTATTAAAATGGAAAAGTTCGAAAAAGCTTCGAATTGGTCTTGCTAAAGACGAAGCATTCTGTTTTTTCTATGAGGACAACTTAGATTTGCTTCGTGCGATGGGGGCAGAGTTGGTGCCGTTTTCCCCGATACATGATGCTCATCTGCCGGAAAATCTGGACGGACTGCTTTTCTATGGCGGCTATCCGGAGCTGAATACACAGGCGTTAGAAGAAAATAAGTTTATGCGTGAGGAAATCGCTGAAGCCATAAAAGGCGGAATGCCTTGTCTTGCAGAGTGCGGCGGATTCATGTATCTTCACGACCAGATGGAAGGCATGGACGGAAAATTTTACCAGATGACAGGTGTGATTCCCGGCAAAGTCTGGCGCACGCCAAAGCTTACAAGATTTGGCTATATTACTTTAACTCAAAATGAACCGCTTGTTCTGGGGGAGACAGACTTTGGAAGCAGCCCGGCGCACGAATTCCACTATTTTGATTCGGAAAACTGCGGCACCGCCTTTCACGCATCAAAGCCTCACAGCAAAAGAGGCTGGGACTGCATACACGGATCAGACCGCCTGCTGGCAGGTTTTCCTCATCTTTATTACTACGCAAACCCAAAAATCCCACAGGCATTCCTAAAGAAATGCTTAGAGTATCGTTTGTCTGGCAGATCCAATGATTGAAGAATGCAGCAGATGAAAACAGGGAAAGTTCGTGCATAAATGTTTGAACAATTGCAGGACTTACTTTGCAGAAAATATCGCCTGGAACACAGGTGGAATGAAGGAGCAACAAACATGATACGATTATTCACCCTCCCGGCAGGGTTTCTTCTGGATCTGCTTATGGGCGATCCAAGATGGCTGTACCACCCGGTATGCCTCATCGGAAAACTGATCAGCGTACTGGAAAAAGGAATCCGGAAGGTTTTTCCAAAATCAGAAAAAGGAGAGCTGGCAGGCGGTGTCCTGGAAGTCATCCTTGTGTGCCTGATCACATTTCTGGTTCCTTTTGGCATCATCCATCTGCTTTATAAATGGAACTTCTGGGTCGGCTTTGTGCTGGAAACCTTCTGGTGCGGACAGCTTCTGGCAACCAAATCCTTAAAGGATGAGAGCATGAAAGTGTACGACCGGCTGAAAAACGGAACCATCGAGGAAGCGCGATACGCAGTTTCCATGATCGTAGGCCGTGACACCCAGTCGCTTACCGAAGAGGGCGTGACAAAAGCCGCAGTGGAGACAGTTGCGGAAAACTCTTCCGATGGAATCATTGCCCCCATGCTTTATATGGCGATCGGTGGAATCCCTCTTATGTTTCTTTACAAGGGAATCAACACTATGGATTCCATGCTGGGTTACAAAAACGACAAATACCTGTATTTTGGAAGATGCGCCGCAAAGCTGGACGATGTGGCCAACTATATTCCGGCCAGGACTTCCGGCTGGCTTATGGCCCTGTCCACTGTTTTTGTGGGAATGGACACCAAAAATGCAGTGAAAATCTATAGAAGGGATCGCCGGAATCACGCCAGCCCCAACTCTGCCCAGACAGAGGCTGCTATGGCAGGGGCCCTGGATGTGCAGCTTGCGGGAAACGCCTATTATTTCGGCAAATTATATGAAAAACCAACCATAGGAGACCCTATTCGTCCAGTGGAAATCGAGGATATTTCCCGCTCGAACCGACTGCTTTACGCAACCTGTATTGCAGGCGCAATCCTGTTCTGGGGCGTGCGCATGCTGGTATGGCTGTATGCTGGAATATAAAGCAAGGATATCAATATATAAATATGCAGACAAGCAACAAGTCTGCTGTCTAACGGAGAAACAAAAATGGAAAAACACATACATGGCGGTGATGTCTACCATCACCAGGGGTGCATCGACTTCTCAGCAAACTGCAATCCCCTTGGCACCCCGGAGGGAATCAAAAAAGCCATTATAGAAAGCCTGGATCACATCGGTGACTATCCCCAGGTTGGCTGCGCTCCCCTCAAAGAAGCCATTGCAGAATACGAACACACCAAACCGGAGCAGGTAATCTGCGGAAACGGCGCAGCAGAGGTGATCTTTTCCCTTTGCCGGGCGGTAAATCCAAAGAAAGCCCTGGTGCCGGCTCCCACCTTTGCAGAGTATCAGCAGGCGCTGTACAGCGTGGACTGTGAGGTGGAATATTTTCCTCTGGAAAAGGCAAAACAGTTTGCCCTGGATGAAAGCTTTCTCCAGGCGCTGACCCCGGATGTGGACATTATTTTCCTGTGCAATCCCAACAATCCCACAGGCCTTCTGGTAGAAAAGCCTCTTCTGGAAAAAATCCTGGACCGCTGCCAGCAGCTTGGAATTTTTATGGCAGTGGATGAGTGCTTCCTGGATTTTGTGGAAGCACCGGAGGCATATACTCTGAAGGAACATCTGGAAAGCCATCAGAACCTGTTCCTTTTCAAGGCTTTTACCAAGCGCTACGCCATGGCGGGAGTAAGACTTGGCTACGGGCTTTGCGGGAACCGTGCCCTTCTGGAAAAAATGGAAAGCATGAGCCAGCCATGGAATGTCTCTTCTATAGCACAGGCAGCCGGCCTGGCAGCTTTGAAGGAAAAAGAATATGTGGAAGAAGGAAGACGGATCATCTTTGAGGAGCTTGCCTACCTGAAAAAGGAGCTGACGGAGCTTGGCTATCCGGTTTATCCATCACAGGCGAACTACGTTTTCTTTGAAGGCCCGGAAAATCTCTATGACCAGCTGGAACAGAAGAAGATCCTCATTCGGGACTGCAGCAACTACACCGGACTTTCCAAAGGGTATTACCGGGTGGCAGTGAAGAATCACCAGGACAACCAGCAGCTGATCCGGGCGTTGAGAGAATTACAGAAATGATTTTTTTACATGATTTAGATGAAGTATAACTTACATACTCAGGGGGAGGAACACATTTTGGCAAAAGCAATTATGGTGCAGGGTACCATGTCCAATGCAGGAAAAAGCCTTCTGGCAGCAGGGCTTTGCAGAATTTTCAAGCAGGATGGATATCGGGTGGCACCCTTTAAATCCCAGAACATGGCACTGAATTCCTTTATCACAAAAGAAGGGCTGGAAATGGGACGGGCCCAGGTGATGCAGGCGGAAGCCGCAGGAATTGCCCCATCCGTTCTGATGAATCCCATTCTTTTGAAGCCCACCAACGATGTGGGTTCCCAGGTGATCGTAAACGGCGAGGTCCTGGGAAACATGAGCGCCAGAGACTATTTCAAATACAAAAAGAAACTGGTGCCAGACATTATGAAGGCGTACAATGCCCTTGCAACAGAAAATGATATTATTGTTATAGAAGGAGCAGGAAGCCCTGCGGAAATCAACCTGAAAAGTGATGATATCGTAAACATGGGAATGGCGAAAATGGCCAAGGCTCCAGTGCTGCTGGTAGGCGACATTGACAGAGGCGGTGTTTTTGCCCAGCTGATCGGAACAGTTATGCTGCTGGAAGAAGATGAGAAAAAGATGGTAAAAGGCCTGATCATCAACAAATTCCGCGGAGACAAAACCATTCTGGATCCCGGCGTGGATATGCTGGAGGAAAGAAGCGGCATTCCGGTGGTTGGGGTGGCACCTTATCTGAACATTCAGGTGGAGGATGAGGACAGCCTGACAGAGCGTTTTGAGACCAAACGCTCTGTGGATCTGATTGACATTGCGGTAATCCGTGTGCCAAGAATTTCCAACTTCACGGATTTCAATCCTCTGGAGAGCATTCCGGGCGTTTCCCTTCGCTATGTGAAAAATCCTTCTGAGCTTGGCAATCCGGACATGATCATTTTGCCCGGAACCAAAAACACTATGGAAGACCTTCTGTGGATGCGGGAAAACGGGCTGGAAGCGCTGATCCTGAAAGAAGCCGCAAGAGGCAAGCTGATTTTCGGAATCTGCGGCGGCTATCAGATGATGGGAGAGAGCTTAAGCGATCCTCATGGGGTGGAAGCCGGCGGTACCATAAAAGGAATGGGACTTCTTCCAATGGACACTGTTTTTGCTGAAAAGAAAACAAGGACCCGGGTGGAGGGTACCTTCGGAGAATTGGATGGAGCTTTTGCAAAGCTTAGCGGCACTGCGCTGGAGGGCTATGAGATCCACATGGGCGAGACCGTTCTGAAAGGAGCGGCGAAGCCATCCACTGCCATCTGTGACAGCGTGACAGGGGAGCAAAAAGCCGACGGAGCCCATCTTGACAATGTGTGCGGAACCTACGTCCACGGTGTTTTTGACAAGGAAGCTGTGGCAGAGGCAATCGTTCACATCATCGGGGAAAAGAAAGGACTGGATGTATCCGGAATGACCGGAATGGATTTCCAAGCGTTTAAGGAAACCCAGTATGATATTCTGGCGGCAGAGCTTCGGAAGCATTTGGATATGAAGAAAATTTATCAGATTTTGGAAGAGGGGGTATAAAAATGAAGGTAGAACTTGAAAATGTAAAGCCAATGGACATAGAGAAAAGAAGCTTTGAAATTATCACAGAGGAGCTTGGAGATACCCCCCTAATTCCGGGAACGGAGCTGGTGGTAAAGCGCTGTATCCACACAAGCGCGGATTTTGATTATGCGAAGAACCTCTGCTTTTCTGAAAATGCAGTGGAGAAAGCAATCCAGGCAATCAAGGACGGCGCCTGCATTGTAACGGATACCCAGATGGCAAAAGCGGGAATCAATAAGCGTGCTCTTGCAAGATACGGCGGCGAGGTGTACTGCTTTATGTCCGATGAAGATGTGGCAAAAATCGCAAAGGAAAATGGTTCCACCCGTGCCACAGCCAGCATGGATAAGGCAGCAGGGTTGGATAAGAAACTGATCTTTGCCATCGGAAATGCGCCTACTGCACTGGTTCGGCTTTATGAGCTGATTGAGGACGGAAAGCTGAATCCGGAGCTGATCATTGGCGTGCCGGTAGGCTTTGTGAATGTAGTACAGTCCAAGGAGCTGATCATGCATACGGATGTGCCTTATATTGTAGCAAGAGGACGCAAGGGTGGATCCAACATTGCGGCATGTATTTGTAATGCGTTGCTGTATATGATCGATAATAATCGGGGGTAATTGGCTTAGAGCGTATGATTTGTTAAGGACAGCCTGTCAGATCATACGCTGTTTATATAAAGTGAATTTCAGGCAGTGACAATCGATTTCAGTAATTCACATGCGGGAACGAAATCCTGTACTGCCATAGAAGAGCAGGACATCAGAACCGTTACCTCTGATTCGGTTTCTTTTAGAATCTGCAGACGCAGGCCTTTCAAACGGGCCTGCTTTTTTAATTCTTCCCCGTTTTTTTCGCAGGGCAGGGTAAGAGCAAGACTGGTTCCGGCAGAGCCCACCTGGATCTGACAGACTGAGCCGAACACCTGCCGGATCGCGCTTCGAAGCTGCTTTAATTTGGAAGCGTAAAGCCGTTTCAGCCTTCTGGTCTGGGCTGCAAGATGGCCGTCCCGGATAAACTGGCACAAAGCGATCTGCTCTGCCTTGGAAGCGGTCTGATTATAAAAGGAGGCTTTTTTTCGGTAGGCGGCAAGAAGCTCTGGCGGCAAAATCATAAAGCTGATTCGGATGGAGGGCAGCAGAAGCCTGGAAAAAGAGCCAATATAAACCACGCCTTGCCCTCCGGAAAGTCCGAACAGGGAAGGAGTAGGCTTCTGAAAATACACGAACTCATTTTCAAAATCATCCTCAATTACAAGATGATGCCGCTCATCTGCATATTTCAAAAGCTCCAGACGGCGTTTTACCGGCATGATCTCGCCCCACTTGGTCATATGCGCCGGGGAAACATAAACCACATCGCAGTCTTTATTCCGATAGTGGATTTCATAGCCGTAATCCGCAAAAACAGTACTTCCATGGACAAAAGAAGGTGTGGGAAAGGATACCTGTTCGAAATTCGGATATACTTCCCGGATCAGCGGGCACAGAATCTGCAGAAGACTCTGGAAGCTGGCACCTACCACAATGTCATCCGGGGAACACAGAATGTTCCGGCGCTCCCGGATATAAGCAGCCAGCGCTTCCCGGAAATCCGTCTCCCCCTGGGGCTCTCCGTAAGTGAGCATGCGCTCATCCTGGCGAAGGGCGCTTTTCATATAACGGCTCCACAGATCGAAGCGGAAGCTTTCCCGGTCAACGCCGGAGGAGGCAAGGTCATAGCAGTAGTGGATTTCATCCCGTCTGTCCGGCTGACTGCTCATATGGTGGTGAGATGCGATCTCCGTTACGTAGTAGCCGCTCTGGGCCTTTGCCATAATATAGCCGTCTGCGGCAAGCTGCAGATAGGCGGTCTCAATGGTGGTGCGGGAAAGCTTCAGCTCCTGGGAGCATTTGCGAAGAGAAGGCATTTTGCTGCCCGGAGCCATTTTCCTATCCAGAATCAGCTTTTTGTAATATTCATAAACCTCCATGTAAAGATGTGTGGTGCGATTCTGGTCTTTTGCAATGTCTAACATAAAACTGTCCCCTCGAAAAAAGTTTAATTTGGATATTTCTGTACATACACTTAAGTGTTATTCTACAATATAAACATAAAATTTACAAGATGTTAGAATCTGCTGCTCATGATCAAGGGGATAGCAGCTAACATCTTTGCAGGAGTGATAGATTTGAAGAAAATAGCAGTGATTCAGGATTTGTCCGGGCTTGGGAAATGTTCTCTGACAGCCGCCATTCCCGTAATCTCGGTAATGGGCGTGCAGGCAGTCCCCCTTCCCACGGCAGTTCTCAGCAACCAGACTGGCTACCCGTCCTACTATGCCTGTGACTATACCGATCATATGGAAAAAGTCATGGATGAATGGGAGAAGCTTGGGTTTGCCCCAGACGGAATTTATACCGGATTTCTGGCAGATGAGAAACAGGCAGACAAGATCCTGGACTTTTTCAGAAGATTTCGAAGCCCAGAGACCATGGTGCTAGTGGACCCGGTAATGGGAGACAGCGGCAGAGCTTATGGGATTTACACAGAAAACCTTCGGGTAAAAATGCTTCAGCTGGTAAGCTGTGCCCAGGTGATCACGCCGAACCTTACGGAAGCGCTGCTTTTGCTGTACGGGAAGGCAGAAATGGAAGAAAGATACGTCTCCCTGATGACCCTGGCAGGGGAGAAACGCCTGGAACAGATTGGGAAAATCGGGGAAGAGCTGGCAGAGCGCTTTCATCTGCAGGCAGCAGTAATTACCGGGATTGAATATGAAAAAGAAACCCAGGCAGTGAAGGCAGGTACAGAGGAAGTGCAAACCCAGATGGGAAATCTGGTAGTGGAAAATGGTGTGCTCTCCTGGTATTTTGCCAGGAAAGAGGGCAGCAGCTATTCCGGAACCGGAGATTTGTTCGCTTCCATTTTAAGTGCAGGCCTGGTGCGGGGAATGTCCATGATGGACTGCGTGAAACTGGCAGTGGATTTTCTCTCCAAAGCAATTTCAGAAACCGTAAAAGAGGGAACCGACCGGAACGATGGGGTTTGCTTTGAGAAATATCTTGGGGAATTGTGTAAAAAGAAATAGAAAGGTGTGTATATCATGGCTGATATTGTATATTGTTATAATGATGAGGTGTATTTTAATCTGACGAATAAATGTCCCTGCAACTGTACTTTCTGTATCCGAAATAACGGGGATTCTGTGGGAGAGGCAAAGACGTTATGGTTTGACAAAGAGCCAACTATGGAGGAAATTTACAAGGCAATCGATGCATTTGATTTCTCAGGATATAAAGAAGCTGTCTTCTGCGGCTACGGAGAACCAACCATGGCACTGGACAAGCTGATTGCAGTCAGCGAGTACATGCGAAGAAAATATCCGGCACATCTTGACCGGGACGGGAATCCCTGTGCAGGAATCAAGCTTCGCCTGAATACAAACGGCCTTGGTGACTTGATCAATAAGCGCTCCATTGCAAAAGAAGTCTGTTCCGCAGTAGATGTAGTTTCCATCAGCCTGAACATGCCCGATGCCAAATCCTACAATGAAGTAGTCCGCCCGGCATACGGGGAGAAAGCCTTTGACGCAATGCTGAAATTTGCTGCAGACTGCAAGAAGTATACGGAAAATGTGAAATTTACAGTAGTAGACTGCATTGGCGAAGAGAACATCGAGAAAAGCCGCAAAGTGGCAGAAAAGCTGGGAATCCCGTTGCGGGTAAGAGAGTACACGGCGGAATAATTTCTGCCAGAATATCGTAGGATGTTTTTCTGACCAATTCTCCGTCTTTTTACAATGACGGAGAGTTGGTTGTATGGATAAATATTGTTAAAGTTACGTTTATCTTTGAGAGACCATTTTCCTAATCTGCATGTCCACTTTACAGTATATCTCGTCTGAATTCGGAGCTTCATTTGGGCAAAATTTTTCGCAAATTGCAACACACATTTTGCCAAATGTTTTTTTTAATATGCTTTTGGAAAAAACTTGCAGATTAACATTTCTGCTCAATTAACTGAAGCAGTATTTCCCGGAATTGGGGTACGCAGGCCAGAATATCCGCATTGGCAAGATAAGGCAGCTTCTCATTTTTCCAGTCAGAGATGGTGCCGCCTGCTTCTTTTAGAATGATTGTAGCGCCGCTGTAATCCCATGGCTTCAGGTTCTGCTCCAGAAATGCATGCTGTCTGCCGCATGCCACATAGCAAAGGTCAAGGGCGGCAGATCCGGTTCTTCTGAAATCTGCGCAGTTCATAAAAACATTATAAAATACCGGGAACAGATCCTTCGCCCGGTTTTTTTCATAAGGGGAAGATCCAAAGGAAACCACCGCATCTTTAAATTCCGGCTGGTCCGAAACGTGGATCGGCACTCCATTTAAAAATGCCCCTTCTCCCTTTGCCCCGCAGAAAAGTTCTTCTGTAAACGGATTGTAAACAACTCCGAAGGTAATTTCCCCCTTTTCATAAAGTCCCAGGGACACTGCGCTGAGATGATAGTCCCGTATCAGGTTGGCAGTTCCGTCAATGGGATCCAGAATCCAGTAGGATTTCGCCGGATCCAGACCAAGGTTTTCCTTTTCCTCGGCAATTAACGCAACATCCGGAAACTTTTTGGCAAGGGCGTCCTTCAGGAAATTCTGAACTGCTACATCTACATTTGTCACATAATCCGCAGCCCCTTTTTCCGTCACCTTCTCATGGGTCATTTCCTGAAAAATCAGGGGCTTGGTCTGCTTAACAAGTTCTATTACTTTGTTCTGATTTTCTGTCATAAGTCTGTACACCTCCAGATAAAATTTACCATAAATGTCCCCGGCGGGCAACCAGGGCTTATAAAAAATTTTCTTTACTCAGCATACAGGGTAAGTTATAATAAAATTTATCTGAAAATATCAAATTTCAGGAATACGCGGAGGCATTTAATCGTTACGAAATGGGCATGGTGCCTGTAAGCGGCAGGATCATGTATGAAAATGATCGGAATTATGGAGGAAATCAAAATGGGCGAAACAGCCAAAAAAGCAATTCTCGCAGTGAGCTTCGGAACCAGCCACAGCGACACCCGAAAAGTAACAATCGATGCCATTGAGGAAGACTTAAAAGCAGCATTTGAGGATTGCAGTCTTTACCGGGCATGGACCAGCAAAATGATTCTTGCCAGACTGGAAAAAAGAGACGGCATTCATTATGACAATGTAAAAGAAGCCATGGAACATATGTTAAAGGACGGCATCACAGATGTGATCGTTCAGCCAACCCACGTAATGAACGGCGTGGAAAATGACCTTATGAAAGAGGACGTCCTTACATATGCAGGTCAGTTCCAGTCCGTGACCTTTGGCACACCGCTTCTGACTACTGAAGAGGACAATGAACTTGTAGTGAAAGCAATTGCAGAGGCATTCCCGGTAATTGAGGATAAAGAAACTGCACTGGTGCTTATGGGTCATGGAACCGAGCACTACGCCAACGCAGTTTATGCAGCCCTTGACTACAGATTTAAGGACATGGGACATGAAAATGTGATTGTGGGAACTGTAGAAGGCTACCCGGAAATTTCCCAGGTATTAAAGCAGTTAGAAAAATGCGGACCCAAAAAAGTGGTAATTGCCCCTCTTATGATTGTTGCAGGAGACCATGCCAAGAACGACATGGCCGGCGATGAGCCAGATTCCTGGAAAACCATCATCAGCCAGAAAGGTTATGAAGTACAAACCGTCCTCAAAGGCCTGGGCGAATACGAAAGCATCCGCCATATTTTCGTGGAGCACGCAAAAGCTGCGAAATAATTCTAAAATCCTTCAGGGATAAGCAGACGCAGAAGATCGCGTAGTGCGGGCTATGCTATTTTCTGCAATAAGAAGAAAATAAATGAGACTGGATGCTGCTCCATAAGATGCGGTATCCAGTCTTTTTGGCAGAAGTTAATCGTATCGGCAAAAATAAAATAATTGAAATATGTATATTTATTGCCGATAATTCGAATCAAGAATTTGCGCAGTAGGTTGTTGCACAAATTACATCAAAATTGAATTGAAATAAAAGCGGTATAGTAGAGGAAGATAATACGTAAGATAATACGCAAGATGATGGAACGGTTGGGAGTAAAAGCGAAAGAAGGATTCTGAAGAAATTACCTTTAACGAGACCGTTTGTTTCTTGAAAAATAGAACAATATATGATAAATTATAAATGCGACGTAAAAATAGTCGCATTTATAAAAAGGTGATTGATATGAAAAAATTTCTGGAAGAATCATTACGGCAAAATGTAATAATGATGGAGAATAAAGAGTTATATAAAAAGCTCCCATTAGTATATCGTGGAAGATATGATATTTTTAAAGTAGAGACGAATGGTGTATTGTGGATGGCTCTTCATCCAAAAGATGACGTTGGACTTGTCCTGCTGCGAAGAGACAGAGCTAGTGTAGAAAAAATCACAGGGTTAAACTGTGCAATATTTCTTGACCGAACGACATTCTATATAAAAGAAAAGCTGATGGAAGAAGGAATTCCGTTTGTAATAGATGGGAAGCAGGTATTTCTCCCGTTTATTGGATATTTGTTGAGTAAGGCAAATGAAAGAGAGCTGGCACCAGTTCATTTGATATCATTTCTGACGCAAAAAATGCTTCTGACAGCTATTTATGAACGCTGGAATGGAGTGAAAGTATCTGATGCAGCGAAAAGATTGGGAGTGTCAACAAAATCTGCAAGCCGATGTTTTGATGAGTTGGAATATTTAAATGTTGGCGTGTTAGGTATGAAAAGTAAATCAAGAGTCATCGAGATTCCAGATGACCGAAAAGAATTATGGCTGCAGATTGAACATATATTAAGAGATCCAGTCATTCGAAGATTTATTCTGAGAGAAGATATGAAACTTGAAAAGAAAGCAGGTATTTCTGCTTTGTGTGAGTATTCTCTTTTGTCCGATAATGTTTATCCTACCTATGCAGTAACGAAGAAAGAACTGAAAGCCAGTGGAGTGAAAATGGAAAGACAAGCAGGTAAACTGGAAGAAATTGGCTGTGTCGTTTTGGAATTGGGATATTTTATTGATTTTTGGGGAAAAGGATTGCAGGATCCTTTGAGTGTAGCATTGTCACAGACGGGAGAGGAACAAGAAGAGGAACGGGTTGATCTTTCTATTAATAAGATGTTGGAGGAATATGTATGGTCAAAGGATTAGACACATTTCGGAAGTACTTTGCAGATTATGAAGAACAGTATGTTTTAATAGGCGGCGCTGCCTGCGATATTCTAATGGACTTTCTGTCCTAAGAACAGAATATATAATTCTTTTTAAAGCAAAAGCGTATCTTGATTTGAAAATGCGAAAAGATTTAGGTGAAAAAGTTGATTCCAGTGATATTAAGAAGCATAAAAAAGATGTTTTGCGCATTGCTTCAGAACTTATGCTTGAAAAAGTGGAAGAGTTGCCAATAGCGGTAAATACTGATATACATAGTTTGATTAACTTATTGGAGCAAGAACCATTTGATCAGAATTCTTTGAAAAGATATATGCTGAAAAATGAGGATGTTGTGGAATTGTTAAAAAGAGTATTCGGATAGAACCTGTGACGTTGAGGATATTCTGTAACTTATATCAGTGGATAATATGGTTATATACATCGAGAATATTTTTAGTATATAGGTTTAAACACAATAATTTTACACACGAAATCTAATTAGATGTGCTTAAAAAATCAAATGCTATGGCAAAGGCTTTAAAACAGTTGATTAGTCAGCAAGTCTATCACTTATAAAGTTGTAAACTGGTGTATTAAATTTGAAAAATTATGAATTTCATTTGTTACGCAGATTGAATTTTTTTATAAAATCCGTATAATAGAGGAAGATAATACGTAAGATAATACGTAAGATAATACGCAAGATGATGGAGGTGTTTACATGGGAGAATACAAACCGCCTTTTACTATAACGAATAAAATATTATCGTATGTATCGTCGATTTCAGAAAAAATAGGGCGGATAACTGCAACCGGAAATCTGGAAGCAAAACCGCATTTGAGAAGAAACAATAAAATCAGATCCATTCATTCATCGCTGAAAATTGAAGCGAACTCACTGACTTTGGGACAGGTTCGAGATGTTATTAATGGTAAGGCTGTGTTAGGCGCACAAAAAGAAATTCAGGAAGTAAAGAATGCCTATGTGGCCTATGAACATTTATGATACATCGAGTGATAAATTTCAGAATTATTATAAAGATGTTTCACTTCGCATGAAGAATAAAGAATTGGATATTCTGATTGTAGTAAATATGTTTCTCACAGGTTTCGATGCCACAACTATGAATACGCTGTGGGTGGATAAGAACTTGAAAATGCATGGACTGATACAGGCGTTTTCCCGTACTAACCGTATTTTGAATTCTATCAAGACCTTTGGAAATATTGTGTGTTTCCGAAGTTTGCAAAAGCGTGTAGATAGTGCCATTTCTCTGTTTGGAGACAAGAATGCCGGAGGTATTGTTCTGCTGCAGAGTTTTAAGGATTATTATTACGGTTACGAATCTGTAGACGGGAAACCAATGCCAGGATATGTGGATATGATGAGAGACTTAAAAAATAAGTTTCCATTGTCAGAATCACAAATTATCGGAGAACAGAATCAGAAAGACTTTATTGCTTTGTTCGGTGCGATTCTTCGTATGAGGAACCTTCTGCTTTCCTTTGATGAGTTCAAGGGAAATGAGCAGATTTCCGAGCGTGATCTACAGGATTACCTTGGACGTTATCAGGATTTACGTGATGAGTGGAAGCGTAAGCGTCAGAAAAGTACAGATATTACAGATGATGTGGTATTTGAGATTGAACTGATTCGTCAGATAGAAATTAACATCGATTATATTCTCATGCTTGTAAAGAAGTACCATGATACCCACTGCGAAGATAAGGAAGTGCTGATAACCATCAATAAAGCAATTGATGCCAGCCCGGAATTGCGCAGCAAGAAAAAGCTCATTGAAAATTTTATTGCAGGAATCAATGACGTAGATGATGTTATGAATGAGTGGCATGAGTTTGTAGTGGAACAGCGTGATCAGGACCTTAATGCAATCATTACAGAAGAAAGGCTGAAGCCGGAAGATACACGGAAGTTTATGGAGAATGCGTTCCGTGACGGAGAAATCAAAACAGCTGGAACAGATATCGATAAACTCATGCCGCCGCTTTCCCGTTTTGGCGGTGGCGGAAGAGCCAAGAAGAAACAAGGCGTCATTGACAAGCTGAAAAATTTCTTTGAAAAGTATTTCGGTATCGGTGGTTCATCTAACTTTACTGAGCCAGAGCATAAGCCGGTGACATATAACTTGAGCGGTCAGGAAACGCTGTCGATGGCAGCAGAACCAAAAACACCATACGGAAAACAGCCATAACATATTGTCAATAAAACCGGGAACTCTTTTTCCCGGTTTTATTTGACAATATCGGGCTGAATTAGTAAAATAGGCAATGGACGTCAGCGCAGGCCCGTTTTTATTCATTCTGCTCTGACGAAGCAATCGAAAGTTTTTCAGAAGGAGAAATTACATAAGATGAGTATTTCCATGATTGGAATCGACCATAGTATGGCTCCCGTAGATATACGAGCCTTATTTGCATTTACAAAGAAAAATGCAGGGGAGGCCATGGAAAAAATAAAGGAACAGCCGGGAATCTACGGCTGTATCATATTGTCCACCTGCAACCGCCTGGAAGTATGGGCAAGCGTAGACGAGGAAGCGGAAATTTCCCTGTATGAGGAATTGTGCCGACTGAAAAATGTCCACAACGACGAATACCGGAAATATTTCACCAAACGGGAAGGCCACGATGCCGTAGAACATCTTTTCTACCTTTCATCCGGCCTGAAATCCCAGATTCTGGGAGAAGACCAGATCCTCACCCAGGTAAAAGATGCCCTTGGAATCGCAAGAGAACACTTCACCACAGACGGTGCCCTGGAAGTTCTTTTCCGCATGGCTGTGACCGCAGGCAAGAAGATCAAGACAGAGGTCCCTTTTTCCCACGGCAACCCTTCCGTCATCCACCAGGCCATCCAGATGCTGGAAAAACAGGGCTACTCTGTTGCCGGTAAAGTCTGTATGGTAATCGGAAACGGGGAAATGGGAAAAGTAGCCGCTCAGGCTTTAGAGGAGGCTGGCGCAGACGTAACCGTCACCGTAAGACAGTACCGAAGCGGCGTGGTAAACATCCCCTTTGGCTGCAAGCGAATCAACTACGGGGAAAGAATGGAGTACCTTCCCAAGTGCGACCTGGTGGTAAGCGCAACCGCAAGCCCCAACTTCACCCTCCGGGAAGAACTGTTTGAGGATCTGGAGCTTGAGAAAAACATCATTCTCATCGACCTTGCCGTGCCAAGAGACATTGAGCCAGAAGTAGGCAGATTCGAAGGCGTCACTCTATTTGACATGGACAGCTTCCGCATGGACGAAACGCCCGCCGAGCTTCAGGAAAACTTAGAAGCCGCAGGAAAGATCGTCAGAGAGCAGATGGACGAATTTTTCAAATGGCTGGATGGAAAGGAACTGATCCCGAGAATCCAGGAAATCAAAGAAAATGCAGTCAACGATTTTAACCTGCGCATTATGAAGCCTCTGAAAAACAGCCCTCTGGAAGAAGAGGACAAAGAGAAGCTGATGAGCGCAGTAGACAAAGCAATGGAGAAGGTAGTAAACAAAATGCTGTTTGGCCTAAGAGACAGCATGAATGAGAAGGCATTTCTGGAATGTGTAGCCGGACTGGAGAAAACATATGAAAAATAAGCGCTATTTTCCACTGTATGTGGATCTGTCAGATAAAAATGTGGTTGTTGTGGGTGGGGGAACCATTGCAACCAGAAGAGTAAAGGCACTGCTGCTTTTTACAAGGAATATAACAGTAATTGCGCCAAAAATGACAGCGGATCTATGGGAGCTTGGAAAGCTTGGTAAGATCCAGATCCAGCCCCGCCCTGTGAAAAAATCCGATTTTTCCATGGCGTATATGGTGCTGGCTGTAACCAACAACAGGGAATTAAATGAAGAAATCTATCATGCCTGCAAGGAAGAGGGAATTTACGTAAATGTAGCCAGCGACAAAGACCTGTGCGACTTCTATTTTCCAGGAATCTGCCTGAAGGATGATGTGGTGGTGGGAATCACTGCCAGCGGCATGAACCACAAAAAAGCCAGAGCCGTGCGCGAAAAAGTGCAGGCCCTTCTGGAAGAAATTGCAAAAGACGAGGAGAGTTATGAGTAATAAAATTGTGATCGGCAGCAGGGAAAGCAAGCTTGCTGTACTTCAAAGCCAGATGGTACAGGACTTCATTGTACAGAATCATCCGGACATGGAAGTGGATATCCTTACCATGAAAACCACCGGGGACAAGATTCTGGACCGCACCCTGGACAAAATCGGGGGCAAAGGCCTTTTTGTAAAAGAACTGGACCGCGCCCTTCTGGAGGGAAGAAGCCAGCTGTCTGTACATAGCCTGAAGGACATGCCTATGGAAGAATCCGAAGAGCTTCCCATCCTGGCATTTTCCAAAAGAGAGGATGTAAGAGACGTGCTGGTGCTTCCAAGAGGCTGTGAAGAACTGGATGCCTCAAAACCAATCGGCTGCTCCAGCCTGCGAAGAAAGCTGCAGCTGCAGGAGATTTTCCCGGATGTAAAAGTAAAAAGCATCCGCGGAAACCTTCAGACAAGACTGGAAAAATTAGACTCCGGAGAGTATTCTGCCCTTGTTCTTGCAGCAGCAGGACTGAAGCGCCTTGGCCTGGAAAAAAGAATCAGCCGCTATTTTGACACAGAGGAGATCCTCCCGGCAGCAGGCCAGGGAATCCTTGCGGTACAGGGCAAAAAAGGACTGGACTATGAGTATCTGAAGGGCTACGATGACCCGGAGGCACATAGTGTTGCCCTTGCGGAACGTGCATTTGTAAGATATTTAAACGGCGGGTGTACCTCCCCTGTGGCAGCTTACGGCCAGATTCAGGAGGGACAGTTAAAGCTGTGCGGCCTTTACTATGAAGAAGAGACCGGACATTATCTCAAAGGAAGCAAAACAGGAGCCGTATCAGAGGCCGAAGCGCTTGGAATCGCCCTTGCAAAGGAGCTGAAGGAGCGCTGCCGGAAGGAATATAAAGTGGCAAAACAGGAAGAAAGAAAAGAGATGGGAAAAGTCTGGCTGGTTGGTGCAGGCCCTGGAGATGCAGGTCTTTTCACCTTAAAAGGCGCAGACGTGCTGGAAAAAGCAGACGTAGTGGTATACGACAGCCTTGTAGGCCAGGGAATCCTCACCAGGATCCCGCCGGATGCAAGACTGATCAACGTTGGAAAACGTGCCGGACATCACATGATGCCCCAGAATATGATCAATCAGGTGCTTGCAGACGAGGCGAAAAAAGGAAACCGGGTAGTGCGCCTCAAAGGCGGCGATCCTTTCTTATTTGGAAGAGGCGGCGAGGAACTGGAGCTTCTTACGAAAGAAGGGGTTCCCTATGAAGTGGTACCGGGAGTGACCTCCCCTATTTCCGTGCCTGCCTACAACGGAATTCCGGTAACCCACAGGGATTTTTGTTCCTCTGTGCACATCATTACCGGACACAAGCGCCAGGGAATGGAATATGACATTGATTTCAAAGCGCTGGTTCACACAAAAGGAACCCTTGTTTTCCTCATGGGCTTAACGGCCATGGAAGACATCTGCAAAGGCCTGATGGAGGCTGGAATGGATCCGGATATGCCGGCAGCTGTATTATCCAAGGGAACCACAGCAGGACAGAGAAGAGTGATCGCCACCATTTCCACTTTGAAAAAAGAATCCGACAGACAGAAGATCAAGACTCCGGCCATTATTGTGGTAGGCAAAGTCTGTACCCTTTCTGAAGATTTTGCATGGTATGAGAAGCTGCCGTTGGCGGGATGGAAGATTCTTGTCACAAGACCGAGGGAAAATATTTCCAGAACAGCGGCAAAGCTTCGGGAAAAAGGCGCTGAGGTACTGGAGCTTCCGTCCATCAGCATCAGCCCCCTTGAGGATCAGAGCAGGCTTCAGGAAGCGTTTGCAAAGCTTAACACCTATGACTGGCTGGTATTTACAAGTCCCGCAGGCGTGGAAGTATTCTGGCGGGAACTGGGCAAAAAGAAAGTGGACATCCGCTGCCTTGGCAGCGTCAAAATCGCAGCCATCGGCGAGGGCACCAAAAAGAAGCTTCTGGAAAGAGGCATCTACGCAGATTTCGTGCCATCTGTTTATGACGGCGACACCCTGGGCAAAGAGCTTGCCAGCCTTTTGACAGGAAAAGAAAAGATCCTGATTCCAAGAGCTATGCTTGGAAACAAGACTCTGGTAGAAGAACTGGAAAAAACAGGCGCTTCAGTTGAAGATGTGCCTACCTATGAAACCGATTACCAGAACTGCCCGCTGATCGACGAGAAAAAGGAATTCGAAGAGGGCAGCATTGATATGGTCGTATTCACAAGCGCTTCCACTGTGAAAGGCTTTGTGAAGAGTACAAACGGACTGGACTATTCTAGGGTGCGTGCTGCCTGCATTGGCAAACAGACCAAAGCCGCAGCAGATGCTTACGGAATGCAGACCTATATGTCAGAGAAAGCCACCATCGACAGCCTGATCGAGCTGGTTGAAACATTAAAGAGGAGTGAAGAAAAATGGAACTGATCAAAAGACCAAGAAGATTAAGAGGCGGGGAGACCCTGCGAAAAATGGTAAGGGAAACCAGAATGGACAAATCCTCCCTGATCTATCCTTTATTTGTTATGGAAGGAACCGGGATCCAGGAAGAAATCCCGTCCATGGAAGGCCAGTACCGCTACAGCCTGGACCGTCTGCCTTATAAGTTAGAGCAGCTGGAAAAAGCAGGAGTAAGCAGCATCATGCTTTTTGGAATTCCGGATCATAAGGATGAGATCGGAAGCGGTGCCTATGCCCAGGACGGCATTGTGCAGAAAGCCCTTCGTTCTGCCAAGGAAAGATTTCCGGAAATGTATTATGTAACAGATGTCTGCATGTGCGAGTATACTTCTCACGGACACTGCGGCGTGCTTTGCGGTCATGATGTGGACAATGACAAGACCCTTGAGCTTCTTGCAAAAACAGCCCTGTCCCACGCACAGGCAGGATCCGATATGATCGCGCCTTCTGATATGATGGACGGCCGTGTGGCAGCAATCCGTAAGGAACTGGATCAGGGCGGATTTTCCAATATCCCGATCATGTCCTATGCGGTGAAATATGCTTCTGCTTTCTACGGCCCGTTCCGTGATGCGGCAGGAAGTGCCCCGGCCTTTGGCGATCGCAAGAGCTACCAGATGGATTTCCACAACAGAAGAGAGGGGATGAAAGAGGCTCTTATGGATATTGAGGAGGGCGCAGACATTATTATGGTGAAGCCGGCAATGTCCTATCTGGATATGGTATCTGAGATTTCCAAGGCTGTGAATGTTCCGGTAGCTGCATACAGCGTAAGCGGCGAGTACGCCATGGTAAAAGCAGCAGCCAAAATGGGCTGGATCGATGAAGAGCGCATTATCGGGGAAATGGCAGTTGGCGCATACCGTGCCGGTGCCCAGATCTATATCACCTATTTTGCAGAGGAAATCGCAAAAATGATGGACGAAGGGAGAATCGGCTGATGACAAAGTCTGAGAAGCTTTTTGAAAGAGCAGTAAAAAGGATTCCAGGAGGCGTAAACAGCCCGGTGCGTGCCTACGGATCCATCGGAGAGGCACCAAGATTTATTGACAGGGCAGATGGCTGCTACATTTACGATGTGGACGGCAACCGCTATATTGACTACATTGATTCCTGGGGACCGATGATCCTTGGCCATAATTTCCCGGCCATCCGGGAAAGTGTGTTAAAGGCATGTGAGAACGGCTTAAGCTTTGGCTGTGCCACTGAGATTGAGGTGGAGATGGCAGAGTTTATCTGCGAGAGGATCCCTCATGTGGACATGATCCGTATGGTCAATTCCGGAACAGAGGCCGTTATGAGTGCTATCCGTGTTGCCAGAGGCTTTACCGGGAAAAATAAGATCATCAAATTCGCAGGCTGCTATCACGGACACAGCGATGCCATGCTGGTAAGTGCTGGCTCCGGTGTCATGACAAGCGGCGTGCCGGACAGCGCAGGCGTGCCAAAGGGATGCACAGAGGATACCATGCTGGCAGTTTACAATGACATTGGCAGCGTGAAGGCTCTTTTTGAACAGGCAGACGGCCAGGTGGCAGCTGTGATCGTGGAGGCAGTTGGAGCCAACATGGGTGTGGTTCCTCCATGCGAGGGCTTCCTTGAGGGGCTTCGGGCTCTTTGTGATCAGTATCATGCACTTCTTATTTTCGATGAGGTTATCACAGGATTTCGTCTGGCATTTGGGGGCGCAGCCCAGTATTTTGGCGTAACTCCGGACCTTGTGACCTACGGTAAGATCATCGGCGCAGGAATGCCTGTGGGCGCTTACGGCGGAAGAAGAGACGTGATGGAGCTGGTTTCCCCGGCAGGAAAGGTTTACCAGGCAGGAACCTTAAGCGGAAACCCGGTTGCCATGGCAGCAGGTCTGACCCAGCTGAAATATTTATACGATCATCAGGAAATTTATAAAGAACTGGAAGCCAAGGGCCAGATGCTTTACGGCGGCATGGAAAAAATTGCCCGGGAAAAGGGCCTGAAGGTACAGATGAACCACATCAGCTCCCTGGGAAGTCTGTTCTTTACCGGGCAGCCTGTAGTGGACTATGTTTCCGCCAAAACCTCTGATACCAAGGCCTTTGCAGAGTATTTTAAGAAAATGCTGAAAATGGGAATCCACATGGCACCTTCCCAGTTTGAGGCAATGTTCTTATCTGCTGCCCACACAGATGAAATTATTATGGAAACTCTGGATGCAGTAAAGCTTGTTCTTTGAAACCGGGTGTGGTATAATTCAGTTACAAATTACATAAAAGAAACCAAACCAGTTACTGGGAATGTACTGAACAGTAACCAGGACCGCTGCAGATTGAGAACGGAAAAGCAGCGAAAGCAAATGGTTTCCAGAAATGAGACTGTAGGAGGCTAGACAAATGGGGAAGAAATATGTGGCTTATGTAGGTACCTATACTCACGGAACCAGCAAAGGAATCCAGGTTTATGACGTGAACCTGGAAGAAGGTACTCTCACAGAGAGAAGCGAAGTGGAAGTAAGCAATGCATCTTATACCGCAGTGTCCAAGAATGGCAAGTATCTGTATTCCATCGAGGACGAAGGAGTTGCGGTTTTCAAGCGTGATCACAACGGTGATCTGTCCCGTATCAACAGCGTTGATATCGACGGCATGCGCGGATGCTTCCTGGCAACAGACGTAGACGGCAAATATCTTTACGTTGCAGGCTATCATGATGGCAAGGTGACAGTTGTGCATACACATAAGGATGGACGTCTTGGAAGCGTTATGGACGGCGTGTTCCATACAGGACTTGGAAGCGTGGCAGAGCGCAACTTCCGCCCTCATGTAAACTGCGTGCGTCCCACACCGGACAATAAGTATCTCTGTGCAGTAGACAATGGAATCGACCAGGTAAAGGTGTACCGCATCAATAAGCGCACAGACAAGCTTGAGCTTGTAGATATTGTCCGCTGCCCGAGAGAGAGCGGCCCGCGTATTATCCGCTTCAGCGCAGACGGACGTTTTGCATACATTCTTTTTGAGCTGAGCAATGAGATCAAGGTGTACAGCTATGACGGAAGCGGAGATGCTCCGGAGTTTGAACTGCTTCAGAGCGTATCCACTCTGGCGAAGAAGGAGACTGGTGTTTCCCACAATGCAGCTTCCGGACTTGCGCTTGCACCGGACGGCAAGCACCTGTTCTGCACAACAGCAGGTGAGAATACCGTTGCCATGTTTGAGGTAGATGGGGAGACCGGACTTCTGGAGCGCAAATTTGTGCTTCCGGTTAGCGGTGATTACCCGAAGGACCTGGTAATCTTCCCGGATAACCAGCACATTGCCGTTGCCAACCATTCCAGCAACAGCGTAACCACCTTCAAGGTAGACTACGAGAAGAACATCATTATGATGAAAGGCAAGCCCCGTAAGATCGAGACTCCGAACTGCATCAACATCTGGCCGGTTCCGGATGGAGAGGACATTGAGGATTTGGAGGCCTGATGTTTTCGTGAAAAAGCGATTATAAAAAACAAGGACAGTTATCTGAAAGTAAAAGCAGATAGCTGTCCTTGTTTTTGCAAGTGCAGAAATTTAGAACTAAGTAGTTTGTAAAAGAAAACTCCCTCCGAATCTGGGAGGGAGCTTAAGGAAAAGATATTTCTTACAGATAAAAATCCTTCACATAATCCATGCGGGCGCTCATGTTGGAGAACATGGCATCTACCAGGGTGATGGCAGCCATAGATTCTACAACTACAACGGCTCTTGGCACGATCACCGGGTCGTGGCGGCCTTTGATCTCAATGGAAATATTTTCCCCGGTTCTGGTGACGGTCTGCTGTGCCTGAGAGATGGAAGGAGTAGGCTTTACATGGGCGCGAAGAAGAATCTGTCCGCCGTCACTGATGCCGCCAAGGATACCTCCGGCGTGATTGGTGGTTTTTGTGATCTTGCCGTCTTCCATGTGGAAACCGTCATTATCCGTGGAGCCTTTCATGGAAGAAACCTTTACGCCGTCACCGACTTCCACAGCCTTGACTGCGCCAATGGACATCAGTGCCTGCGCAAATGCTGCGTCAAGCTTGCCAAAAACAGGGTCTCCGATACCTGCCGGAACACCATTAATACGGCATTCGATCACGCCGCCTGCACTGTCATTCTTTCTCATACACTGCTCCAGATACTGGACTGCTTTTTTTGCGGCAACCATATCCGGCATATAAAAAGAATTCTCCGGAATCACCTCAGGATGAAAGCCCTGGCAGGAAACAGGTCCAATAGAGCTTGTATATGTCTGCAGGGTAATGCCAAGCTCTTTAAGAATCTTAGCTGCAATGGCACCGGCTGCTACCCGGCCGATGGTTTCCCGTCCGGAGGAACGGCCTCCGCCTCTGTAATCCCGAAAACCGTATTTGCTGTCAAAGCCAAAATCCGCATGTCCGGGACGGTAAGTCTGGGCAATATTTCCATAATCCTGGGAACGCTGATCCTTATTATACACGATTAGGGAGATAGGAGTTCCTGTAGTTCTGCCCTCGAATACGCCGGAGAGGATTTCTACCTGATCACCCTCACTGCGGGATGTGGTGTAGCGGCTCTGTCCAGGCTTTCTGCGATCCAGATAAACCTGAATGTCGGCCTCTGTAAGGAAAAGCCCTGCAGGTACTCCGTCCACAACTGCCCCAAGTGCCTTGCCGTGAGATTCTCCCCAGGTAGTTACTGTGAATTTTTTTCCGAATGTTGACTGACTCATAGGCGTAAAATCCTTTCTGTTTTTTGACTATATCGTATTAAAGTACGAATGTATTATTAAAGACATTATAGCGAAATGCAAAAAATTTGTAAACCGAATCTATTAGAATTGACAAAATTTCTTGTACAAATTATAATGGAAACTGTATTTTTGTGATGGAAGGAGTGCAGATTGTGGTAAGGGTTTTCAAGACAATAGAAGGGGCAATTCATGAAATCCAGGAGCCACAGGAGGATTGCTGGATTGCGATGACCAATCCTACTGCAACTGAGATATTTGAGATATCCGAGAGATTTGGAATTGAAGTGGATGATCTTCGGGCACCTCTTGATGAAGAAGAGCGTTCCCGTATCGAAGTGGAAGATAATTATACCCTGATACTTGTAGATGTTCCGATCATTGAGGAACGTAATGACAAGGACTGGTACGGCACCATCCCTCTGGGTATTATAGTTACCAGGAAAATGATCATTACCGTATGCCTGGAGGATACGCAGGTACTTACCCGTTTTATGGAAGGAAGGGTGCGGAACTTTTTTACCTATATGAAGACCAGATTTATTCTGCAGATTCTGTATCGCAATGCGACTATGTACCTGCATTATCTGCGAATTATAGATAAGAAGAGCGAGCAGGTAGAAGAGAAGCTTCATATGTCTACCAGGAATCAGGAATTACTGGAGCTTTTGGAGTTGGAGAAATCACTGGTTTATTTTACAACCTCTCTTCGTTCCAATGAGGTAGTGCTGGAGAAGCTTCTGAAGGTAGAGAGTATCAAGCAGTATCCGGAGGACACAGATCTTCTGGAGGATGTTATCATAGAGAATAAGCAGGCAATTGAGATGGCGAACATTTACAGCGGTATCCTGAGCAGTATGATGGGAACCTTTGCATCTGTTATTTCCAATAACCTGAACGTGGTTATGAAGGTTTTATCTGTCATTACCATTGTTATGAGTATTCCCACCATTGTGTTCAGTGCCTACGGCATGAACCTAAGTCCTGCAGGAATGCCTTTTTCAGCAGATAAATGGGGATTTTTAGTGGTAATCGTGTTGTCCGTTCTGGTAAGTATTGTGGCGGCAGTGATTCTATCCAAGAAGAAATTTTTCTGATCATCAGAGAATGGAGGATTACATGAAATTTATTGACAAGTGGGAACGCAAATATGGAAGATTCGGAATTCCCAATCTGACAGTTTACATTATTGTTTGTTACGTGATTGGCTATGCGCTTACGATCATAAATCCAAGCCTTCTGAACTGGCTGAGTCTGGAACCGGCGTATATTTTGCGTGGACAGATATGGAGACTGGTGACATGGGTTTTGTATCCGCCAAGTACTGCAGGTGTACTCTGGTTTGCAATTGCGGTTTTATTCTTTTATTATCCGATCGGAACGTCACTGGAGCGTACGATTGGTACCTTTAAATATACTTTGTATATTTTTTCGGGAATCCTGTTTACAATTATAGGCGCTTTTATTTTATACTTCCTTCTTGGAGGGAATGTTCTGGTAGGAAGCGTATTCTCCACCTATTATATCAGCTTGTCCACATTCCTTGCATATGCAATGTGCTATCCGGATATGTCGGTTCTTCTTATGTTTATCATTCCGGTGAAGATGAAGTGGATGGCAATTTTTTATGTGGTGATCGTTGTATATGAAATGATTCAGTACATTATGGCAGGTGCATGGTATCTGGTGATCCCTATTGTGGCTTCACTGTTGAACTTCATTATTTTTTACTTTGGAAGTAAGGATTTCAGTCGGTATAATCCGAAGGAGGTCCACAGAAGGAATGAATTTCGCAGGGCGATGGAGCCAAGAGGACGTACCGGGTCAGGCGGTGGTGCACTGACCAAGCATAAATGTGCAATTTGCGGGCGCACCGAGCTTGATGATCCCAATCTGGAATTTCGCTTTTGCTCCAGATGTAACGGAAATTATGAGTACTGCCAGGACCATCTTTTTACTCATACACATGTGAAGTAGAGCCTTTTCAATATGCTTTGGCACATACTTTAAACAGAATCCGGGGGTGAAGCAGATGGTTTTGCTTCCTTGGGATTCCGGGAACTCACTATAGATGTGAGATTCTGTAAACTATTACAAACAGAGGGATAAACTGCTATGAAAAGAACAAAAATCATCTGTACTCTGGGACCGGCCTCCAGTAAGAAAACTGTATTGAAAGCTATGATGCGTGCCGGAATGGATATTGCCCGTTTTAATTTTTCCCATGGCTCTCATGAAGAACACAGAGGGCGCGTGGACATGATCAAGAACCTGAGAGAAGAGCTGAATATTCCTGTTGCTATGCTTCTTGATACCAAGGGGCCTGAGATCCGTACCAAGCTTCTGAAGGATCATAAGAAGGTTATGCTGGAAACAGGACGTGAATTTACACTTACCACAGGTGACATAGAGGGAGATGAAACCCGTGTTGCTATTACGTACGAGAATCTGTATAAGGATGTTAAAAAAGGCGGCAAAATCCTGATCGATGATGGTCTGATCGAGCTGGAAATCGAGAATATAAAGAACTGTGACATTGTCTGCCGTGTTTTAAATGGTGGTGAGCTTGGCGAGCGTAAAGGAATCAATGTCCCTTATGTGAAAGTGAAGCTTCCGGGAATTACAGAGCAGGATAAAGCTGATATTTTATTTGGAATTCAGCAGGAATTTGACTATATTGCAGCTTCCTTTGTCCGAGATGCAAAGGCAATCCGGGAAATCAGACAGCTTCTGGATGAAAACGGCGGTCAGGATATTGGTATCATTGCCAAGATTGAGAATGCAGAGGGCGTTGAGAATATTGACGAGATCATTAAGGCAGCAGATGGAATTATGGTTGCCAGAGGTGATCTGGGAGTGGAGATTCCTCCGAGTGAGGTTCCCTACATTCAGAAGATGATCATCCGCAAATGCAACGAAAATTACGTTCCGGTTATCACAGCTACACAGATGCTGGATTCCATGATCCGCAATCCGCGTCCAACAAGAGCAGAGGTTGCAGACGTTGCAAATGCTATTTATGACGGTACAGATGCAATTATGCTGTCAGGAGAGACTGCGGCAGGTAAATACCCGCTGGAGGCACTGAAAATGATGGTAGAAATCGCACAGAATACAGAGCCTCATCTGAATTACGAGTCCTACACCCATGGCCGCAATATGTGCGGAGAGAGCCGTGTTTCCAGTGCTGTGGGACTTGCAGCAGTGCAGACAGCAAGAGATCTGAAGGTAAAGGCTATTGTAACGCCTACCTTTAGCGGAAGGACGGCCAGTTTGATTTCTAATTTCCGTCCGGCTGTTCCCATCTATGCAGTTACGCCCAGTGATACGGTTCTTCACAGACTGCAGCTGGTTTGGGGTGTGACTCCGTTGAAGGGCTATGAGAAGGATTCCACAGAGCATATTATTTCCCAGGCCATGAGCGTTGTCCGCAGAAAGCGTCTTGCAAAGAAGGGTGATCTGATCGTGTTTACTGTAGGAGATCCGGCTACGAATATGACCAGGGAGGGTGCTGTTACCAACATGCTTCATGTGATTGAGGCTAAGTAACAAATAGCTGTACATTTTATAAACGAGGAGAAACTATTATGAAAAAAACACCTTTTGTAACATTGGAGAAGGTTCAGGAAATTGCAAAGAAGTATCCTACACCGTTCCATCTCTATGATGAGAAGGGAATCCGTGAGAATGCGCAGGCATTAAAGGAAGCATTTGCATGGAATAAGGGCTTTAAGGAATTTTTTGCCGTAAAAGCAACACCTAATCCATTTCTCATTAAGATTCTGCAGGAATACGGCTGCGGCTGTGACTGCTCTTCTATGACAGAGCTTATGCTTTCCAAGGCAATCGGCTGCGGGAAGGGAGACATTATGTTTTCCTCCAATGATACTCCGAATGAAGAGTTTAAGTATGCAGATGAGATTGGCGGAATTATTAATCTGGATGATATCACTCACATTGAGAGCGTGGAAAAGGCTGTAGGCAGGATTCCGGAAATTATCAGCTGCCGCTATAATCCAGGCGGAGTATTCAAGATCAGCAATGATATTATGGACAATCCGGGAGATGCCAAATACGGTATGACAACGGAACAGATTTTTGATGCTTTCCGTATTCTTAAAAGCAAGGGTGCAAAGGAGTTTGGTATCCATTCATTTCTTGCCAGCAATACTGTAACGAACGAATATTACCCAATGCTTGCAAAGGTAATGTTTGAGCTTGCTGTTAAGCTTCAGAAGGAGACAGGAGCGCACATTAAGTTTATCAATCTTTCCGGTGGTATCGGTATTCCGTATCGTCCGGAACAGACACCTAATGATATCCGTGTGATCGGAGAGGGTGTGCGCAAGGTTTACGAGGAAGTTCTTGTTCCGGAAGGAATGGGAGATGTGGCAATCTACACTGAGCTGGGACGTTTCATGATGGGACCGTATGGCTGTCTGGTAACCAAGGCAATCCATGAGAAACATACCCACAAGGAATATATCGGCGTGGATTCCTGTGCAGTAAACCTGATGCGTCCGGCTATGTACGGTGCTTATCATCATATTACCGTTCTTGGAAAGGAGGATCAGCCTTGCGATCATCTGTATGACATTACAGGATCTCTTTGTGAGAACAATGATAAATTTGCCATTGACCGTTATCTTCCGAAGATTGACATGGGAGATTATCTGGTGATCCATGATGCCGGTGCCCACGGCTTTTCCATGGGCTACAACTACAACGGCAAGCTGAAATCTGCGGAGATCCTTCTTCACGAGGACGGAACCTTCGACATGATCCGCCGCGCCGAGACCCCAAGAGACTACTTCGCAACCTTCGACTGCTTCCCGATTTTTGAGAAGCTGCTGGAAGATGAGGAGAAGGCGTGATTGCCGGGGATGAATTGTAATTAGGCAATTAAGCACAATATAAAAAGCGATATCGTTCAACTCCGGAAGTTGAGTGGTATCGCTTTTTGTGCAATTAAATCCAAGCAACAAGATGGGCGGCTATAAATACTTTTAGCTTCATGTTTACTCCCTTAGGTAAGAAAAAATCCCGCAGGACAAGACTCTGACGGGATTCATAGAAACGTATGAAATTGCCGGCAGTGGGACTTGAACCCACACGTAGTTGCCTACAACAGATTTTGAGTCTGCCTCGTCTGCCATTCCGACATGCCGGCGGTTGAAACAAGATATATGATAGCATAAATTGTCATGTTATGCAAGTGGATTTCCGAAATTAATTTATGAAATTGTGTAAAAAATACACACAATGAGGAAATAAAGGAATGATGAAAAGAATGAAAAGTTTATAAATTTTCCGGGCAGAATATTGATATTCCCAATTAGAAATGCTAAAGTATTTAACAGTTGACAGAATATGGAGGAAATGCCAATGAATATTGACCATAAAAAACCAGAGAACCGTCCCTTATACATTTTCGTGCTGGTGGCGGTAGTGGTGATTCTTCTCCTGAACGTGTTCGCAATCCCTGCCATGCAGGAGCGCTCTGTGGAGAAGACAGATTACAGCACATTCCTCAGCAATGTAGAGCGTGGAAATGTGTCCAAGGCAGAAGTACAGGATGATTACATCTATTATGTGGTAAGAAAGAACGGAGAAGACGTTGTCTGCAAGACCGTGCGCATGGATGATCCGGATCTGGTAAGCCGCCTTTACGACGCCGGCACCAGCATGGAGGCAGTAGAGCCCCAGAAGCAGTCCATTCTTCTCAGTCTGATCATAGGTTATGTGATTCCCATTGGCATCTTTGTTTTACTTGGTAGATGGCTGAGCAGGAAGATGATGAGCTCCATGGGCGGAGGTCCTGGCGGAGCCATGTCCTTTGGCAAAAGCAATGCCAAGGTATATGTGAAATCTTCCACAGGTATTAAGTTTACAGACGTAGCAGGCGAGGATGAGGCCAAGGAGCTTCTTACGGAAATCGTAGATTATCTTCACAATCCGCAGAAATATACGGAAATCGGAGCTTCCATGCCCAAAGGTGCCCTTCTTGTAGGCCCTCCGGGTACAGGTAAAACCCTTCTTGCCAAGGCAGTTGCAGGTGAAGCGGAGGTTCCTTTCTTCTCTATTTCCGGTTCTGAATTCGTAGAAATGTTTGTTGGTATGGGTGCAGCCAAGGTGCGCGACCTGTTTAAGCAGGCCAATGAGAAGGCTCCCTGTATCGTATTCATTGACGAGATTGATACCATCGGTAAGAAGCGTGACAGCGGAAGCTTCACAGGCGGAAATGATGAGCGTGAGCAGACCCTGAACCAGCTGCTTACGGAGATGGATGGTTTTGACGGCTCCAAGGGAGTTGTAATCCTGGCTGCAACCAACCGCCCGGATTCCCTTGATCCGGCATTGCTTCGTCCGGGACGATTTGACAGACGTATTCCGGTAGAACTTCCCGATTTGAAGGGTCGTGAGGAAATTCTTAAGGTTCACGCCAAGAAGATCAAGATTGCGGATAGCGTACGCTTTGAGGATATTGCCAAGGCAGCAGCCGGAGCTTCCGGCGCAGAGCTTGCCAATGTTGTAAATGAGGCTGCCCTGCGTGCAGTACGTGACGGCAGAAAATTTGCTACACAGGCAGATTTTGAAGAGAGCATTGAGGTTGTAATTGCTGGATATCAGAAGAAGAACCGCGTACTTTCCAATAAGGAGAAGCTGATCGTTTCTTATCACGAGGTGGGACACGCACTTGTAGCTGCCAAGCAGACGGATTCGGCTCCGGTTCATAAGATTACCATTATCCCCCGTACCTCTGGTGCACTTGGATACACCATGCAGGTGGATGAACAGGAACATTTCCTGATGTCCAAGGAGGAACTGGAGAACAAGATCGCCACCTTCACAGGAGGGCGTGCTGCAGAGGAACTGATTTTCCACAGCATCACAACAGGTGCATCCAATGATATTGAGCAGGCGACTAAAATTGCCCGGGGCATGATTTCCCGCTATGGAATGAGTGACGAATTTGACATGGTAGCAATGGAGAGCATGAACAACCAGTATCTGGGCGGAGATGCAAGCCTGAGCTGTTCCTTTGAGACACAGACTCTTCTGGACAAGAAGGTTGTGGAACTGGTGCGCAGACAGCATGAGAAAGCTTACAAGATCCTGGAGGACAACATTGAGAAGCTCCACGAGCTTGCCAAATACCTGTATGAGCATGAAACCATTACAGGCGAGGAATTTATGAAGATTTTGAATGACCCGCCAAGGGTGCTTACAGCAGAAGAATAAGAAACCGCAAAAGGGAGTGCAAAAGAACGATGCCATGTTTTTTTCCACTCCCTTGTGTTTTTTTGAGGATTCGGATATAATAACCGATATGAGCCGTAGGCTTGCAGAAAATACTGCAGGAGAACCTGCAGTGGAAAACAGCGGCGAAGAACTACAGTACCAAAAAGACAGGGGGAAAATCCATGAATTGTCAGACTGCTGAGAGTATGGTAAACCGATATATTGAACATGATCTGTCCGTAAATGAGCTGGAGGATTTTCTGGATCATGTGGAGAATTGTCCATCCTGTTACGATGAACTGGAGACGTATTTCATTGTTCATGCCGCCATGCGCCAGCTGGATGAGGAAAGCGGGGATTCTTCGCTGGACCTTCGGGAGCTTCTTGAGGATGACATCCGCAGATCCAAGCACTATATATTGAAAATGAAATTCCGAAGAGCCTTAAGCGGCGTAGGTTTTTGTACCTTAATTGCTGGGCTTGGAGGATTTTTAATTTATATTATTATGCAGACCTTGTAATCTGCATTACAGCGAATATTAAGTAACCGCTATGTTGACTTGTCTGATTTTTTATATGCTGTGGCAATAGAGCTGATATTTGATTTTCGTTATATTAGAGCGTGTTTGAAAAAAACTGCTGTACAGGAGGCACACATGTGTGAGAAAATTTTATTGATAGATGGTCACAGTATTTTGAACAGAGCATTTTACGGGCTGCCGGATCTCACCAGTCCGGAGGGACTGCACACGGGCGCTGTTTACGGTTTTCTGAATATTCTGTTTAGAGTACTGGAAGAAGAAAAGCCGGAATACCTGGCAGTAGCTTTTGACAGAAGCGAGCCTACCTTCCGTCATCAGAAATATCCAGAATATAAAGGTACCCGCAAACCAATGCCGGAAGAACTAAAAGAGCAGCTTCCCCTGCTTCAGGAAATGCTGGCTGCCATGGGGATAACCACCATTTCCCTGGCCGGCTATGAGGCAGACGATCTCCTTGGAACCCTGGCGAAAAGAAGCGAAGAGAAAGGTATGGATGTGACAGTTCTTTCCGGTGACCGGGATCTGCTGCAGCTGGCATCAAAGAAAACCCTGATTCGTATTCCAAAAACAGCCAAGGGACAGACCCTTATAGAGAGCTATCATGAGGATGAGGTGCTGGAGCATTATCAGGTCACTCCCTCCCAGATTATCGAACTGAAAGCCCTTATGGGAGATTCCGCAGACAATATTTCGGGAATCCCGGGAGTGGGAGAGAAAACTGCCACCCGCTTGATTAAAGAATACGGCACTGTGGAGAATGCTTACGCCCACGCGGAAGAGATTCCCCAGAAACGTACGCGGGAATCCCTTCTGGAACATTACGAACTGGCACAGTTAAGCCGGGAACTTGCTGCAATTTGTACGGACAGCCCGGTGGAATTTTCCTGTGAGGATGCCAAAGTCGGGGATCTTTACACAAAGGAAGCCTATGAGCTGTGCCGAAAGCTGGATTTCAGAAGCTTTTTGAACCGCTTTGATCCTGCACAGGTGAACGAGGACTCTATGGAACAGGACTTTTTTACCTGCAGTGATTTCGAGGGCTGCGAGGCTCTTTTTGAGAAAGCGGCGCGGGCAGAAGCGGTTGGAGTCAGTCTTCTTGGAGACAAAGAGGGCACATACGGTCTGGGACTGGCATTAAATGAGGATGAAATTTATTACATTCCAGTACAGGGAATGACTACACCAGGCTATCTTAGTGAGAAACTTGAAAGTCTCAGCCAGAATACCATGCTTTGCTCCATGGATGTAAAAGCCATGTTAAAGCATATCGAACTGCGCCCGGAAGCAAAGGTCTTTGACTGCGGTATTGCAGCCTACCTTCTGAATCCATTAAAGAGCACTTATACCTATGAAGAGCTTGCCCGGGATTATCTGGATGGCAAAGCCATTCCTGCAAAAGAAGAGCTTCTTGGCAAAATCTCCCTGAAAAAAGCCTGGGAGCAGGACATGCCAGAGCTGGAGCAGCTGGCATGCTACATGGCCTACACCGCATTTTGTGTCAGAGGGCCGCTGGAAGAGAAGCTGAAGGAAACCAGCATGTGGAAAGTTTACACAGAAATTGAGCTTCCCCTTGTATTTACCCTGGATTCCATGGAAAAATGGGGAATCGAAGTGAAAGGGGAAGAACTGAAAAATTACGGAGATCAGCTGACGGTCCGCATCCAGGAGCTGGAGAAGCTGATCTGGCAGCAGGCAGGAGAGGAATTCAATATTAATTCCCCCAAGCAGCTTGGAGTTATCCTTTTTGAAAAAATGGGAATTCCCGGCGGGAAAAAGACCAAAACCGGCTATTCCACTTCCGCAGACATTCTGGAGAAGCTGGCACCGGATCATCCCATTGTAAACGATATTTTGGAATACAGGCAGCTTGCCAAGCTGAAATCCACCTATGCAGACGGTCTTGGCGCTGTAATTGAAGCAGATGGAAGAATCCATTCCACCTTTAACCAGACTATTACCGCAACAGGCAGAATCAGCAGTACAGAGCCGAATCTTCAGAATATTCCGGTGCGTATGGAGCTTGGAAGGCTGATCCGCAAGGTCTTTGTGCCGGAGCCTGGCTTTGTATTTCTGGACGCAGACTATTCCCAGATCGAGCTTCGCGTGCTGGCCCATATGTCCGGGGATGAGAAGCTGATCCAGGCATACCGGGAGGCAGAGGATATCCACAGACTGACTGCATCCCAGGTATTCCACATCCCCCTTGAAGAAGTCACCCCGCTGCAGAGACGAAACGCCAAGGCAGTAAACTTCGGGATTGTGTACGGCATCAGCTCCTTTGGACTGAGTCAGGATCTTAGCATTACCAGGAAAGAAGCAGCTGCCTATATCCAGAAGTATTTTGAGACATACCCAAGTATTAAGGGCTTTCTGGATGGTCTGGTGGAGCAGGGAAAAGAAAAGGGCTACGTTTCCACCATGTTTGGCAGAAGACGTCCGGTGCCGGAACTGAAATCCAGTAATTTCATGCAGCGTTCCTTTGGAGAGCGAGTGGCAATGAACTCCCCAATTCAGGGAACTGCCGCAGATATTATTAAAATTGCCATGAACCGTGTGTATAAGCGCCTTCTGGATGAGAAATTAAGATCCAGGCTTGTGCTTCAGGTACACGATGAGCTTCTCATTGAAACCTGGAAGGATGAAATTCCACAGGTTTCCAGAATTCTGGAAGAGGAGATGAAGGGGGCTGCTCATCTGGCAGTAGAGCTGGAAGTGGACATGCACCAGGGAGATAACTGGTACGAGGCGAAATAAATCCATGCATATGAGGCAAAACAAATGAGAACCATAGGAATTACAGGAGGGGTAGGCGCCGGGAAAAGCACGGTGCTTGCTTTCCTTGAGAAAAAATACGATGCATACGTAATTCAGGCAGACGAAGTTGGCCATCTTGTGATGGAACCGGGGGAAGAATGTTATGAGCCCGTGATCCGCCTGTTTGGAAAAGATGTGATAAAAAACGATAAAACTATTGACCGGAAGAGGGTTTCGGATGTAGTATTTGGACAACCGGATATGCTGGAGCAGTTAAACGGCATCATTCATCCGGCTGTGAAACGGTATATTTTACGAAGTCTGAAAGAGAAGGAACAACAGGGCTGCAAGCTTTGCATTGTAGAGGCGGCTCTTTTCTTAGAAGAGCATTACGAAGAATTCTGCGATGAAGTGTGGTATGTCCACACAGACGAAGAAATCCGGATTCAGAGACTGATGGAGAACCGGGGCTATACAAGGGAAAAATCTCTTGGTATCATCCGCAATCAGGCTTCAGTGGAATATTTCCGTGCCCACACAGACTATACGGTAGAAAATAACGGCGATCTGGAAGAAACATGGAAGCAGATCGAAGAAGGAGTAAGAAGAAATGAGATTTTGTAGCATTGCCAGCGGCAGCAGCGGAAACTGTATTTATGTGGGATCAGAAGAAACCCATGTCCTGGTAGATGCAGGAATCAGCGGGAAAAGAATTGAGCAGGGCCTGAACCAGCTGGAGCTGACAGGCAATGACATTGATGCTATCCTGGTCACCCACGAGCATTCCGATCATGTAAGCGGGCTTGGGGTGATGGCGCGCAGATACCACATTCCCGTGTATACAACAGGCGGCACGGCAGATGCCATCAGCCGTATGAAGAACATGCAGAAGCTTCCCGAGGATACCTTCCATGAGATTGAGGAGGATCAGGACTTTCATATTAAGGATCTGACCATCCATCCGTTTTCCATTCCACACGATGCGGCACAGCCTGTAGGATATCGTCTGGAATGTCAGGACAAGGCAGTGGGGATTGCCACAGACCTTGGCAAATATAACGAATACATAGTAGATAATTTACAGAATCTGGACGCCCTTTTGCTGGAAGCGAACCACGATATCCGCATGCTTCAGGTGGGAAGCTATCCCTATTATCTGAAACAGCGTATCCTGGGAGACAGAGGGCATCTTTCCAATGAAAATGCAGGAAGGCTGCTTTGTCGGCTTTTGCATGACGATATGAAAGCCATATTCCTGGGACATTTAAGCAAGGAAAACAACTACGAGGCTCTTGCCTATGAGACCGTGTGCTCAGAGGTGACCCTTGGAGATAATCCATATAAATCCAAAGATTTCAAGATACAGGTTGCGAAACGTGACAGTATTTCAGATGTGGTCATGCTCTAGAGTGAGGTTGAAAAAGCATTCCCGCAATCTGCACGCCCCAAGCTGGCTTTTTTGCTGCCGCAGATGGCGGCGGTTTCGGAAAACATTCTGTCCGTTTTTGTATACAGGTCATGGGGGAGATCTTGGACTGTTCATCTGGAGCTTTTTTCAAATTTGCTTTAGAGTACAGCAATGAGTTTCCCTGAGACAGCCATAGCTGCTGCTTGCAGCAACAGTCAAATATGGGCCGCATGCCCAAACACAGGAGGAGTATCATGAAAAAAACAATCATCACAGTAGTAGGAAACGACACCGTTGGTATCATTGCAAAGGTATGTACCTATCTTGCCCAGAACCAGGTCAACATTCTGGACATTTCCCAGACGATTGTACAGGGATATTTTAACATGATGATGGTCGCAGACACCAGCGCTTCAGACAAGGAAATTGCAACTCTTTCCAAGGAACTGGCTGCTCTCGGGGATGAGATCGGCGTAGTGATCCACTGTCAGCACGAGGATATTTTCAACGTAATGCATAGAATCTGAAAGGAAAGTCCCGGACAGCTGACTTTCATTAAAAATGTCGTCAGAAGACGACAGTTTCATTATACTTGAAAGGAACACATACGCTATGATTAATATGTTTGAGGTAAACGAGACCAATAAAATGATCGAGCAGGAGAACCTGGATGTTCGTACCATCACCCTTGGAATCAGCCTGCTGGATTGCATTGACAGTGATCTTGATAAATTAAATGAAAAAATTTATAACAAAATTACCACTTATGCCAAGGATCTGGTAGCAACCGGAGAGAAGATTTCTGCCCAGTACGGAATTCCCATTGTAAATAAACGAATTTCCGTAACCCCGATTGGTCTGATAGGCGGAGCTGCCTGCAAGACCACAGAGGACTTTGTGACCATCGCCAAGACTCTTGACAAAGCTGCAAAACAGGTTGGAGTAAACTTTATCGGCGGATACACTGCTCTTGTAAGCAAAGGAATGACCCCCGCAGAAGAGCTTTTGATCCGTTCCATTCCCCAGGCACTTGCAAGCACTGAGCGGGTGTGCAGCTCTGTAAACGTTGGTTCCACAAAGACCGGAATCAACATGGACGCCGTGAAGCTGATGGGAGAAATCGTCCTTGAGACAGCAGAGGCTACCAAAGAGCAGGATTCCCTTGGCTGTGCCAAGCTGGTGGTATTTTGCAACGCGCCGGATGACAACCCGTTTATGGCAGGTGCTTTCCACGGTGTTACAGAGGCAGACAGTATTATCAATGTCGGCGTCAGCGGACCTGGCGTTGTAAAAACCGCTCTTGAGAAAGTAAGAGGAGAGGATTTCGAGACTCTCTGCGAGATGATCAAACGTACCGCATTTAAGGTTACCCGTGTGGGACAGCTGGTTGCCCGTGAGGCATCCAAGATGCTTGGCGTTCCATTTGGTATTGTGGATCTTTCCCTTGCGCCAACTCCTGCAATCGGCGACAGTGTGGCTGAGATTCTGGAGGAGATCGGCCTTGAGAGAGCCGGCGCACCGGGAACCACTGCAGCCCTTGCCCTTCTGAACGACCAGGTGAAAAAAGGCGGTGTAATGGCATCCACAGCAGTGGGCGGATTAAGCGGCGCGTTTATTCCAGTCAGTGAGGATCAGGGAATGATCGACGCTGTGACAGCAGGCGCCCTTACCATTGAGAAGCTGGAAGCCATGACCTGCGTATGCTCCGTTGGACTGGATATGATCGCAGTTCCGGGAGACACCAAGGCATCCACTATTTCCGGTATTATCGCAGATGAGGCAGCCATTGGAATGGTGAACCAGAAGACCACAGCAGTCCGTCTGATCCCGGTAATCGGAAAAGGAGTGGGAGAGACGGTTGAATTTGGCGGCCTTCTTGGATATGCCCCGATCATGCCGGTCAATAATTTCTCCTGCGAAGCTTTTGTAGCAAGAGGCGGACGCATCCCGGCTCCGATCCATAGTTTTAAGAATTAAGCTTACGCAGCAAACGCTGCTTCTTGTGCAACGCACAGGAAAGTTCGGATTTTTATCGGTCATACGATATAAAAACAAGTATCATAATTTTCATTTTAAAAACAAAGTGCAGCCCGGATATGCTTCGTGCATACCGGAACTGCACTTTGTTGTTTTTGGGGGTAAAATCTCCCGCAAATTGTGACGCACATCTTGCAGAAAGCCTTTTTCAAACACACTCTAGCCGAAATCCTCTATGAACACACTTCCGCTATAAATATATCCTATAACCAGCTGTTAAAATTCTATAGTAGACAATCTGGTTGTCCTATGTTATCATCTTAACCACATTAAACCTATTAAATAAATAGGAAATATAAAACAGGAGGAAATGGAAATGAAAATGAGAATGACCATTGCAGCTTTAAGACTTGTTACTATATTGCATCATCCAAACATTCGGCAGAAAATGTTGTGAATCTTTCAGCTTTGGGAAATCCGTGAATGATTCCATTGCAGCAAATCACAACGAACAGACAATATTTTATAAATTGAACGAGGAGAATTATTATGAAAACGAAAACATTACATAGACTTTTTACAGCTGTTTTAACAGGAACTCTTCTTTTTGGCGGCACACAGCTTGTATTTGCAAATGAACTGGAGGATATTCAGAATGCAGGTGTGATCAAAGTAGGTGTGGAGGGAACTTATCAGCCATATACATACCACGATGAAGATGGAAATCTCACTGGCTTTGATGTGGATGTAGCAAAGGCAATTGCAGAGAAGCTGGGAGTAGAGGTGGACTTTACCGAAGCTGACTGGGATTCTCTTCTTGCAGGAATTGACAGCGGCCGTATTGATACTGTAATCAATGCTGTAAGTGTTACAGACGAACGAAAAGAAAAATATGATTTCGCAGGCCCCTATTTTTATATCGAGCAGCAGGTTGTGATCAAAAAGGGCAACGATGAGATTAAATCCTGGGATGACCTGAAGGGAAAAAAGGTTGCTACCAATATTACCTCCACTACCGCTGACATTTACAAAGCCGCCGGTGCCGAAGTAGTTGCAATTTCCACCTCGGATGAGGCTGCATCTTTGGTTCTCTCAGGCAGAGCTGATTTTTGCAGCTTTAACGCAAATGTGTTCAGCAGTTATCTGAAAGAACACCCGGATGCAGAGCTGGAAGCCGCTTTTTCCGTCCCAGACTCTGTTGATGAATATGCAGTTCCTGTGAAAAAAGGGGAAACAGAACTTCTGGATGCCATCCAGACAGCGATTGACGAATTAAAAGCGGACGGTACTTTATCCAAGCTTTCAGAAAATTATTTTGACGCCGATTTCACTGAGGCACCGGACAGCGAATCATGAGTGAAAGATTAGCACAGATTCTGATTTCTTCTTTTACCAGAATCCTTATCCCCGGAATTAAAGTTACCATTCCCCTTACCTTAATTTCTTTTGTACTTGGCTGTACCATTGCACTGTTTCTGGCAGTGGTACAGACTGCAAATATCAAAGGACTGAAGCAATTTTCCAGATTCTACATTTGGGTATTCAGAGGAACGCCGCTGATTGTACAGCTGTTTATCATTTTCTTCGGTCTGCCCTCTGTGGGAATTGTGCTGGATGCTTTTCCGTCTGCTGTGATTGCTTTTGCACTGAACCTTGGCGCATACAATGCCGAAATTTTCCGTTCTGCCATCCAGGCTGTACCCCAGGGACAGACAGAAGCCGCGTACATGATAGGTTTGAATTATCCACAGACCATGTTACGTGTTGTAATGCCCCAGGCATTTCGGATTGCATTCCCGCCATTATTCAATTCCCTGATCGGATTAACCAAGGATACCTCCCTTGCTTCCAGCATTACAGTAGTGGAACTTTTTACCACCGCACAGCAGATCGCGGCCAGAACCTATGAACCATTTGCCCTGTACTGCGAAGCAGCAGTCATCTATCTAATGATCTGCACGGTTTTAACCTGGATCCAAAACTATTTTGAGAAAAAACTGGTCTGGAATACACCTGCGCCAGTGAAAGGATGATAATATGTCTTATATTTCAAAAATAAATCCGGAAACCGCCGGAGAAAAAGAAAAGAAAGTAATCGAGGAGCACCTTGCACAGGGCTATAAGCTTACCAACGAGAAGCTTACCCTGCTTCACAATGCAGAGGCGTTCAATGCCATTGAGGCCAGTTCTTATGCTCTGGACCGGGAGCTTCAGAGACTGATCGGCAAGCGGGCAGGCGACTTTTTCGAGTATGCCATCTCGGAGGAAAACGACTGCCTGGTATGCAGCACGTATTTCAGAAAGCTTCTGAAAGAGAACGGAATCGATTTCGATACCTTTGAATTTACGGACAAAGAAAATCTCCTGATTTCATTCGGACGCGCCCTTGCCAGAGACCCGAAAAATGTTCCGGAGGAAATTTATGCCCAGTTAAAAGAGCAGTTCACAGAGGAAGAAATTGTAGTGATCACCGCAATGGGCGTGATGCTGATCGCCAATAACTATTTTAATGATATTCTGAAAGTAGAAGCGTGAAAACCTATGCTGGAAGTAAAAAATATTCATAAAAAATTTGGTTCAAATGAGGTCCTGAAAGGTGTGGACTTTAAAGTGGAAAAGGGCTCTGTGATCGCAGTTCTGGGAAACAGCGGCTCAGGAAAAACCACCCTTTTGCGCTGTATCAGTTTCCTGGAGCAGGCAGATCAGGGAGAGATTACCTTTGATGACTTCCAGAAGGACATTACCGCAGTTACCAGGAAGGAAATTAAAGAATTGCGGATGAAAATGGGCTTTGTTTTCCAGGGCTATAATCTTTTTCGCAACAAAACAGCCCTTCAGAATGTGCTGGAAGGCCTTACAGCAGCCCGAAAAATCCCTGTCAAAGAAGCCCAAAAAAGAGCTATGGAAATGCTGGGAAAAGTAGGCATGGAGGATCGTGCCAATTTCTACCCGGATCAGCTCTCCGGCGGTCAGCAGCAGCGCGTGGCCATTGCAAGAGCCATTGCCTATAACCCGGAAGTGGTGCTGTTTGATGAGCCCACATCTGCCCTGGATCCAAGACTCACCGGAGAAGTTCTGGATGTTATGCGGAAGCTGGCGGACGAGGGAACCACCATGGTGGTAGTTACTCACGAAATGGAATTTGCCCGGAAAGTGGCGAACTGGGTGGTGTATATGGAAGATGGCGTAATTGTAGAAGAAGCTCCTTCCAAAGAATTTTTCACCTGCCCAAAGAATCCGAAAACGATGGCATTTCTACATATGACAGATTCAGACTATTCGATTTAAAGGAAGTTAGGGGCAAAAAGCATTTTGACCCTAACTTGATATCCACGAATTGCTCCGCTGCAAAGCAGCTGTTACTGTTCACTCCGTGCCCAGTAACACGCTTCGCGATGCACAGAAATCATGC
>OLPQ01000244.1_pt1 | contig 52175 bp, 70 predicted proteins | sample 1672451 | NCBI WGS metagenome assembly OLPQ01 (sample SAMEA3136687, study PRJEB25190) | human gut metagenome | biome: human gut; feature: human-associated habitat; material: faeces | place: Austria | collected 2013
TAAGAAAAAGAATGGTAAAGAGTGTTATGAGTGGAAAATTAAAATTAAAAGGCCATCTGAAGCATTTAGCCCGCTGGCCACTGTATTTGTCCGTTCTGCTGATTGTATTGAACATTCTGGTATATGTGATCAACATCAAAGCAGGTGTGGTTGTCACGATGGGAAACGTCCTTTATCTTGTGGCAGCGATTACACTTCTGTTTTATCACAGACCATTGATGTTTAATGATCTGATTGCTTTTGCCAGCCAGTATGAGTTTCTGGAAAAGAAAGTACTCGAAGAACTGGCACTTCCATATGCAGTGATGGATATGCAGGGGAGAATGATCTGGTCAAACAGAATGTTTTCTCAGCTGACGGGAAAAGATCCGTTTTACAGAAAGAATGTCAGTACGATCTTTCCGGATATTACAGCGAACAAACTTCCGGGACATGATGGAAAAGATATCACAGAAGTCAGTACCCAGTTTGGGGACCGCATTTATCGTATCTCTATGCAGAAAGTTTTTCTGGGAGAGTCTGTTGCACCGTCCAAACTGCTGATGGATATTCCGGAAGCAACGAGTCTTATTGCAATGTATCTGTACGATGAGACTGAGTTAAAGGAATATATCCAGGCGAATGAAGACAATAAACTTGTTGTTGCTCTTGCATATCTGGATAATTATGAAGAAGCACTGGAAAGTGTAGAAGATGTCAGAAGATCGCTTCTGATTGCTCTGATCGACCGTAAGATCACGAAATATTTTTCCAATTATGATGGCCTGGTTCGAAAACTGGAAAAAGATAAATATTTTCTGATCATGAGGCAGAGTTCGCTGGAAACGTTGAAGGAGCAGAAATTTCATATCCTTGATGAAGTAAAAACTGTTAATATCGGTAACGAAATGACAGTGACTTTAAGTATTGGTATCGGTCTGAATGCTGCAACTTATCTTCAGAACTATGAGTATTCACGTATTGCCATTGAAATGGCACTTGGACGTGGCGGAGATCAGGTTGTTATCAAAAACGGTGACAGCATTACTTATTATGGTGGTAAGGCCCAGCAGATGGAAAAGACTACCCGTGTCAAAGCCCGTGTCAAAGCACAGGCGCTGAAAGAGTTCATGAGCACTAAAGAACGTGTTGTTGTTATGGGGCATAAGATCACAGATGTTGATGCTCTGGGCGCGGCTATTGGTATTTATCGTGCAGGTAAGACACTTGGCAAACCGGTACACATTGTTGTAAATGACCCATCTACATCCATACGTCCGCTTATGGCTGGATATATAAATAATCCGGACTATGAACCATCTATGTTCATTGACCGGAACCAGGCAATGGAACTGGTAGATGACAATACGGTAGTGGTTGTTGTTGATACAAATAAGCCAAGCTATACAGAGTGCGAAGAACTTTTGTACATGACAAAGACAATCGTGGTTCTCGACCATCACCGAAGAGGCAACGAAGTGATCCAGAACGCGGTATTATCCTATGTAGAACCATATGCATCTTCAACATGTGAAATGGTAGCTGAGATCCTGCAGTATTTCTCGGATGATCTTAGACTTCGTAATATTGAGGCAGATTGCATTTATGCCGGTATTATGATAGATACAAACAACTTCATTACACGGGCCGGTGTGCGTACATTTGAGGCCGCCGCATTCCTGCGTCGTTCCGGTGCGGATATGACCAGAGTGCGTAAGATGCTTCGTGATAATATTGATTCTTATAAAGCAAGAGCGGAAGCTGTTCGAACAGCAGAAATCTACAGAGGATGCTTTGCTATTGCAAAATGTCCGAGTGAGGGACTGGAAAGTCCGACAGTTGTCGGTGCACAGGCGGCAAATGAACTTTTGAATATTGCCGGTGTAAAAGCATCATTTGTACTGACCACATATAATAAAGAAGTTTATGTCAGTGCCCGTGCAATCGATGAAGTTAATGTACAGGTAATGATGGAAAAACTTGGCGGTGGCGGACATATTAATATTGCCGGCGCACAGGTAAAACGTCCGATTGACGAAGTACAGGATATGCTGAAAGAAATTATAGATGAGTTGTATCAGGAGGAAAAAGGCAAGAAATGAAAGTAATTTTATTAGAAGACGTAAAGGCACTTGGTAAAAAAGGCGCCATTGTAAATGTAAGTGACGGATATGCAAGAAATATGATTCTTCCGAAAAAACTGGGAGTAGAGGCTACTCCGAAGAATCTGAATGACCTGAAACTTCAGAAAGCCAATGCAGAAAAAGTTGCACAGGAAAATCTTGAGTCAGCACAGGCATTTGCAAAAGATCTTGAAACAAAAGAAATCATTCTGACACTGAAAGTAGGAGAAGGCGGAAGAACTTTCGGATCTGTATCTTCCAAAGAAATTTCAGAAGCAGCCAAAGTTCAGCTTGGGCTGGATATTGATAAAAAGAAACTTCAACTGCCAAGTCCGATCAGAAATCTCGGTGTGACACAGGTTCCGGTGAAATTGCATCCTAAAGTAACCGGAAGTCTGAAAGTATGGATCAAAGAAGCATAAGTAAGGAGAATCTGCTATGGAAGAAGCGCTGATAAAAAGAATACCGCCTCACAGTATTGAGGCAGAGCAGTCTGTCATCGGCGCCATGCTCCTTGACAGAGATGCGATTCTGATTGCATCGGAAATCCTGACAAGTGATGACTTTTATCAGAATCAGTATGGCATTATTTTTGATGCAATGGTAGAGCTTTGTAATGAAGGGAAGCCGGTTGATCTGATCACTCTGCAGAATCGACTGAAAGAAAAAGATCTTCCTCCGGATATCAGCAGTATGGAATATGTACGAGAGCTTATTGAGGCAGTTCCTACTTCTGCCAATGTGAAGTATTATGCCAATATTGTAAGTGAAAAAGCACTTTTGCGTCGCCTCATCAAAGCGACAGAAGATGTTGCAAATACCTGTTATCTGGAAAAAGAAAGTACAGAGATGATTCTTGAAGAGTCGGAAAAGAAACTGTTTAATATTCTGCAGAGAAGTATTGGCGGGGATTATGTACCGATTCAGCAGGTTGTGTTGAATGCAATCAACAACATTGAGAAGGCATCCAAACTGAAAGGCAGTGTAACTGGTATTCCGACAGGATTTATCGATCTGGATTACAAGACGTCAGGTATGCATCCGTCAGATCTGGTTTTGATCGCAGCACGTCCTTCTATGGGTAAAACTGCATTTGTTCTGAACATTGCACAGTATATGGCATTTCGTAAAGATGTTACGGTTGCGATATTCAGTCTGGAAATGTCAAAGGAACAGCTTGTAAACCGACTTCTGGCGATGGAGTCGCATGTCGATTCACAGAATATGCGTACCGGCAATCTGAAAGATGAGGACTGGACAAAGCTGGTGGAAGGAGCGGATATCATTGGACGTTCCAACCTGATCATTGATGATACACCGGGAATCAGTATTGCGGAAATGCGATCCAAATGTCGAAAATATAAACTGGAACATAATCTTGGAATCATTATGATCGACTATCTTCAGTTGATGAGTGGCAGTGGCAAAAGTGATTCACGTCAGCAGGAAATTTCTGATATCTCTCGTTCGCTTAAGGCACTTGCCAGGGAACTGAGTGTACCGGTCATTGCACTGTCGCAGCTTAGTCGTGCGGTTGAACAGAGACCGGATCACAGACCGATGCTTTCGGATCTTCGAGAGTCTGGTGCGATTGAGCAGGATGCCGATGTCGTTATGTTTTTGTATCGCGATGATTATTATCACAAAGATACAGAGAAGAAAGATATTGCAGAAGTAATCATTGCCAAACAAAGAAATGGTCCAATCGGAACGATTGAACTGGTATGGCTGCCAAGATATACACAGTTTGTAAACATGAAGAAATAATAAAAAAGCAGAAAGCAGGTATCTACCGAAGAATAAACATAGTTCTGAGGTGGATGCCTGCTTTTTTGTCGAACGTTTTTTGTTGAATTCGTAAGGGTTACTTTTTATAATAAAATGTAATGAAGTTCATAAGGAGGTGCATGATGGAGACACGATATACAGTCAGACAGGCGGTGGAAATGACTGGAGTCAAGTCATATGTCCTGCGATACTGGGAAGAGGAACTGGAACTACAGATTCACAGAAACGAATTGGGACACCGTTATTACACCGGATATGATATTCAACTTTTTTTGAATATTAAAGAACTGAAGAAAAGAGGATTGCAGCTTCGGGCAATCAAGAACCTGATCCCTCAGATAACAGCATCTATGACCGGATTTGGAGAAAGTGCATCAACACTTCTGGAAGGAGAAGTCATAGATCATGCTGAAGTAAAAACAGACAGGGATTTAAAAGAAAAAATATCCAAAAAAGACGAGGGGAAAAATGATAAGATCTTAGAATTTCAGGCGATTCTTGAAAGACTGATCACGCAGGAACTGAAGGCACAGAATGAAGATGAAGAAAGATGCAGATCGCTTGATTATGCGATACGCAGACAGCAGCTTGCACGAAAAGAGGCAGCAGCTGCTGCTGAGAAAAAATCTGGACGAAGGCGCCGGGATAAGTAACGGAATATAAAAAAGCTGCAGCAGACGCTGCAGCTTTTTGGTTGATATGAATGAAATTATTCAGCTGGGTGAATAGCTTCTGTAGGACAGGCATCAGCGCATGTTCCACAGTCAAGGCAAGCATCAGCATCGATTTCGAAATGCTCTGCACCTTCAGAAATTGCTTCAGCTGGACATTCAGCTGCGCATGTTCCACAGCTTACACATTCGTCAGAAATTACATATGCCATTATAGTATCCTCCTTTATTCTCGTTAGTACCCTTACAGGTTCTATATCGTTATTCTAATATATATCTTTATGGATTACAAGTATAAAATTGTGAACAAGCAAAAAAATTGATATTTTTGGTTGACCGCTTCTAACTTTTATATTATAATAAATCATAGTCGGGAATTTTAAGAATTCCATATTAAAGGAGGCAATTTACAATGGCAAAAGTTACAAAAGACATGCTGATTGGCCAGTTAATTACTTTAGATCCTAATATTGCACCAATTCTCATGAGAGCTGGTATGCACTGCCTTGGATGCCCGTCTTCACAGATGGAATCTCTGGAAGAAGCAGCTATGGTTCATGGAATGGACGCAGATGTTCTGGTTCAGCAGATCAATGATTTCCTTGGTGAATAAGCACGGATTTACCGCATAAAAAAGACTGGCTTTCGGGCCAGTCTTTTTTGCATTTTATAAGTCATGGTGTTTATCAAAGCTGTGTAAGTTGCTGAAGGGCACTGGAAGAAATCAGTTCTCCATGTTCCTTCAGATGAGCTTCACCGGCTGCGGAAAATGCTCTGCCGGATCCATATTCAGAAAGAATATTGCAAACTTTGTTGAATTCTTCTGGTGAGTATTCAGACTGATGAAGGACAAGCTGGTAACGACCGTCTGAAGAATCTTTATAAAGAGTATTTTTGCCTGTGAAAAATCCATTCAGACCGTGTGCAGCAGCGATGACATCATCCAAATGATAGAAGCTGAACAACCGGATCAGATCAACTGTCGGTGTTTCAGAAGAGGCAGCAGATTTCTCAGAAGTTTCTTTCTGATTGGCCTGCTTGCGAGTAGTACCTTTCATTTTTGCCTCACATATTTTCTGGAAGATATCAATAATGTTGTCTGCTCCGTCAAGTTGAAGTGGTTCTGCCTGAGCATTATCCTTATATGGTGAAAATTTGGAAAAACGAGTATCCAGTTCTTCCGGATCTTCTACTTTAGTAACGATGAGGATGACACTGTCCAAATTGACCGGGATTGCTTCGATCATGAGAGGAATATTATCAGCCTCAAAACCGAACTGTATCTGTGCCTGCTGCATCATATCGCGGAAAAGTTTTTTTGCCTTTTCGGAACCATAAGCCAGCTCTTTGAGATTAACCTGATGGCTTTCGAGATCTTCTCGGGTTAATGTACAGCGGATTTGATTTTCATTGATTTTTTCTATTTTCATTATGATCACATCCTATTCTTATGCACCTGTCTCTGCTATATTATATGAAAATATCAGAACGACAGGCTATATAGTCCATGACTTATTAATATGACATATTATATACCACAATCATAGAAAATGTAAAGAAATAGAACCTGTCTATTTATAAAATATTTAGAAATTAATTGGGAATTTTTAGATAAAGTGCTAAAAAGGCTTGCATAAACAAAGGAACTCTGTATAATGAGGAATAAGAAAAAATATTCGTCATATAGCTGAAGAACAGATTAGAGGCAAAACTTACACAATACATTTTCCTTCCATATCATTGCCGGTAATACAACATATCATACAGCGTTCTTGCTGGGGCAGTGTGGAAATCCCACCATAAGATTAAATTCAATTATACGGAGGATTATTTTTTCTTGAACCTATCAGGTGTTTTCTAAAATCAATTTCAGGAAAGGAGGGCCGAAAAAAATAAAATATGTCACACAGTAAATGCAGTAAAAAGTCATTGAAACCTTTGAAGGATGAATTAAAAGATTATCGGAAACAAGGTGTCAGACTTTTTCTGAATGGAAATCCCAGTACACCGAAATGTATTGCGAAAGCCTGTATGATCGCAGAAGACGGTGGTTACATGAGGGATTATACTGCAGATGAAGAAGGCAGGATTGCAAAAGTGAACTTTGAACATATCAGGGAACTTCCCAAAAACAGAAGATGATAAATACCTGCTTTTATATACATAAGATGATTGCAGCGATTTTCCGGTACAAGTGCAGTTTCCCCTCTCGTACTTAACCAGACCGGAAAATCCTGCACAAAATTAAAAAGTCTGAGGTAATGATTCTGTACAGGAAATATTTGAAAATTTATAATTAGTTAAGACATTATATAGTAAAGCATGTTATAATAAAAAAGTATATGTAATAATCAGGTTACTGAGAATAGCGTAAAAAGTGTTACGATACGTAAGAAAAAAAGAAGCGCAACACAGAATGGTTACAGATCTTATCTGAAATTAAAGGGAGAAACAGATGAAGCATCAGGCAAAAAAACAAACGAGAAGTCAACACATGCCTGTCGTAATTGTCTGCATATTGATTTTAGTGCTGGCAGTTATGGGGCTGGGAATGCATTTTATTAAGAAATATATTCCTACAAAAGAAAGAATGAATCTTACAGAATATTATGGACAGCCCGGAGATGGGGAAATGGCAGTTGTTCTGGGAACTGAAATCATGGAAGAACGCGCATTGATGTCAGGAGATCAGATATATCTTCCACTTGATATGGTAAATACATATCTGAATCAGAGATATTACTGGGATAGTGCTGACCAGCAAGTACTTTATGCGACACCTTCTGAATTGCAGTATTATCCGGCAGCAGAGAGCGGAGAAGGCGATGTATGGCTGAAGGATGGAACAGTTTATCTGCGTCTTGGTTTCGTGCAGAAATTTACAGACCTGGATGCCTATGTATATGAAAATCCGAACAGAGTTGCAATCCAGTACAGATTTACCGGAGTGCAGACAACGACAGTTAAAAAAGATACAAGTATCCGCTATCAGGGTGGAATCAAGTCTCCGATCCTGACAGATGTGAAGACGGGGGATACATTGATCTTTCTGGAAGAACTGGAAGACTGGGCCCAGGTTGCTACAATGGATGGCTATATAGGATATGTTCAGAAGGATACGATAGCATCTGCTGAGACAAAAGATTTTGAGAGATCATTTGAGAAAGAGGAATATACCTATCTTACTATGGATGGAAAAGTAAATATGAGCTGGCATCAGGTGACAAGTCAGGATGCAAATGCATATCTGGCGGACACGATTGCAAATGTCAGCGGTGTAAATGTAATTTCTCCTACATGGTATTATATTCAGGACACAGCAGGAAATATAGGAAATATTGCGTCGGCGGACTATGTGGCACTTGCACATGAACGCGGATTAAAGGTTTGGGGACTGATTGATAATTTTACGGCAGAAGTGAGTACAACGGATACACTTTCACAGTTGTCATCCAGACAAAATATGATTCAGCAGCTGATTCAGTCAGCAACTACCGTTGGGCTAGATGGTATAAATGTGGATTTCGAGACACTCAGTGAAGATGCGGGACCTCATTTCCTGGAATTTTTAAGAGAACTTTCTATTGAATGTCATAAGAATAATCTTGTTCTTTCAGTAGATAATCCGGTTCCGGAAGATTTTACCAGCCATTATGACCGCAGAGAACAAGGACTGGTGGTAGATTATATTGTTATTATGGGGTATGATGAACATTATGTAGGGTCAGATGCCGGATCTGTGGCCTCTCTTCCATGGGTGGAGCAGGGCGTGCAGGATACGATTGCAGAAGCGCCGGCAGAAAGAACAGTTCTTGCAATTCCGTTTTATACAAGACTTTGGAAAACAACTGGTGGGGCTCTGACCAGTGAGGCGATTGGAATGGATGAAGCACAGAATGTCCTTACTGAAAATGGCGTTGAAGCTGTATGGGACGGAAGTGTCAGTCAGAATTATGCAACATTTGAAAAAGATAATTCAACGTATCAGATTTGGCTGGAAGATGCACAATCGATCGCGGAGAAAGTGAAACTGATTCCGAAATATAATCTTGCGGGTGTTGCACAGTGGAAGCTGGGATTTGAAAACAGCAGTATCTGGCAGACGATCAGCGATAATTTACAGTAATAAAAAGCTCTGTTGTATCAGTAATTGATACGACAGAGCTTTTGACGTTGCGTAAATAAAAAAAGTTCCATAAATGGAAGGAGGCCGGTACTTTCGTACCGGCGCGTATGAAAAAGAAAAATATTTTATAGAAGGCATGCACCTTCTATGCATATTAATATACCTAATAAATGTGAAAAAAATATGGTATAAATTTGAAAAAATTGTGAACTAGAATTTCTTCCAGGTTCCTTTAAAGAAAAGAAGCATCAGAGGAAAAATTTCCAATCGTCCGGCAAGCATGTCAAAAATTAACACACATTTGGAAAGATAGGAAAAGGAACTGAAGTTCCCCATCGGGCCTACAATTTCCAGACCAGGACCGATATTATTCAATGTTGCGGTGACTGCTGTAAAGTTTGTAATAAGATCAAAATTATCCAGAGAGATAATAAGGACAGAAGCTGCTAAGATCAGGAGATATACACTCAGATAAATGTTTGTAGATCTGATGATATCATGTCCAATCGTTTTTTCATCCATTTTGATTTTTTTGACTGCATTCGGGTGCAGATATAACTGGAATTCTTTTTTGGCTGCTTTACATAGAATCAAAATTCGGGAAACTTTGATTCCGCCACCGGTACTTCCGGCGCATGCACCGACAAACATCAGAAGTACGAGAATCGTTTTGGACAAAGAGGGCCACTGGCTGAAATCTGTGCTGGAAAAACCGGTTGTTGTAATGATAGAACCAACCTGAAAGGCTGCCTGTTGAAATGCTTCACCCAGATTGCGGAACAGATGAGCTGTATTTAATCCGATCACAAGGATTGCAGCGAGAATGATTCCAAAATAATAACGTACTTCTTCAAATTTAAATGCCTGCACAAACTTTTTCGTAAGAAGAAGATAATATGCAGAAAAGTTGACTCCAAAAAGAATCATAAAAATCGTTGTGACAACCTGACAGTAGGTGCTGTAGCTTCCCATACTGTCATTGACGATACCAAATCCACCAGTACCGGCGGTACCAAAAGAAATACACAGGGTATCGAACAGAGGAATTCTGCCGATCAGAAGAAGAATAATTTGGAACAGTGTCATTCCAATATAAATCGTGTAAAGAATTTTGGCGGTCTGCTGAACTTTTGGAACCAGTTTGCTGACGGAAGGACCAGGGCTTTCGGCTTTCATCAGATTCATATGATACCCGCCGGCAAGTGGCAGCAGTGAGAGCAAGAATACAAGAACCCCCATGCCACCGATCCAGTGTGTGAAACTTCTCCATAGCAGAATACAATGAGGGAGAACTTCCACATCTGTCAGGATACTGGATCCGGTTGTTGTGAACCCAGATACTGTCTCAAAAAAAGCATCGATTGGATGTGGGATAGCACCGCTGAGGACAAAAGGTACTGCACCGGAAATACAAAGTGCAAACCAGCTCAAAGCTACTGCAACACATCCGTCTTTGGTATAAAAAACTTTGTTCTTAGGTTTTCGGATAGTCAGTGGAAGACCTACGATCAGGCAGACAATCATGGAAATCAGAAAAGCGAAAAATTCATGTTCTTGATAAATGAGAGCCGTGATACATGGAAGAACCATGAACATTGCCTGAAAATTACACACCCATCCAACGATATAAGCAATAATTCGAAAATTCATCTGTATACATCCCTTCTTATGCCAGAATATCGCGGATATCGCGAAGTCCCTTATGGGTTGTGACAATGATCACGTTGTCGCCAATCTGAATGGAATCCTGTCCTCTTGGAATTCTGACAGTCCCCTCACGTGTAAGGCAGCAAACAAGAAGATTGTTTTTCAGATTCAGTTTGGAAAGTGGAATTCCCACAACAGGAGAATTATCACGAATGATAAATTCAAGCGCTTCCGCCTGATTGTCAAGCACATGATAAAGGGTTTCTACGTTACTTCCGATAGTATTCTGCATGGCACGTACATACCGGAGAATAGAATCAGAGGTAATATATTTCGGGTAGATCACACTTCCAATATCCAACTCATCGATAACGTCTTTGTAAGGAAGACGGTTTACTTTGGCAATCAGTTTGGCCTGTGTCATATTTTTTGCAGACAGTGACAGGAAAATGTTTTCCTCGTCCATGTTTGTGAGTGTGACAAAGGATTCTACTGTGGAAAGACCTTCTTCCATGAGAAGTGCGCGGTCTGTACCATCACCGCAGATAATTGTGGCATTTGGAAGCATCTCGCTGAGTTCTTCACAGCGCTCTTTGTTCTTGTCAATGATCTTAACACTGATCTTCAGATCAGAAAGGGCTTTGGCAAGATAATAGGAAATTGTGCCGCCGCCAATGATCAGAGTATTTTTGACTTGATGTGTCTTCAGCCCAATCTTTTTAAAGAAAAGAGCTGTATTTTTGGGTGTTGCGATAATAGAGATAAAATCGCCATTGTGAACCAGATGATCACCGCCCGGGATGCTTAAGGTCGTTTTACTTTCAATGGCACAAAACAGAACATCACAGCGATATTTGTCTGTGATCTGGGAAACTGACATTCCATCCAGTTCAAATTCCGGGAGAACTTTAAACTTGAGAAGTTCTACACGTCCTTTTGAAAATGGATCGATTTTGATGGCTGCCGGAAAACGCAGAAGTCTTGAGATTTCTCTGGCAGTGGCCAGTTCCGGATTGATGATCATGGAAAGACCAAGGCGTTCCTGAATAAAACCAATCTCTTTACTGTAAATTGGATTGCGTACACGGGCAATGGTCTGACAATGTCCGGTTTTCTGTGCAATCAGACAGCAGAGCAGGTTTAATTCATCAGAAGCGGTGACTGCAATCATGATATCAGCAGTTTTGACGCCGGCTTCCATAAGTGTATTGATGCTGGCTCCATTTCCAACAATCCCCATGGCATCAATATCTTCGGTGAGATTGTTGATAACGTCTGCATCTGTATCGATCAGAGTAAGATCAGTATCTTCTTCCTGTAATTGCTCTGCAAGGGTGCTTCCAACTTTGCCGCATCCGACAATTATAATATGCATGCTTTCCTCCGTAAAAAGAATATAATTATTATAAGCGTTTCCATTATATCACTGTATATGGGATTTTTAAATATTTAAAATAGTTTTTGCAGAAAAATCATGGTATATTAATAAATACAAAAGAAAATATCAGAGATGTATGATAGATACAATTACAGATTGAAAAAAGAAAGGGATTTTTTATGGATACAGTCAGTGAAACTGTCAGTAAAGTAGATGAAGGTCTGCAGGAAATGGGAATTGACGGTGTGAAGGATAGTCTGAAAGATCTGTTGAATTTTAAACAGTATATGGAAAACCAGGTTCCGGCAGTTATGGGCTTTTGTATTAAAGTTGTTCTTTCAGTAATTGTGTTCTTCGTGGGACGAAAAATCATTCAGTGGATATTGAATGTTATGAGACGATCTCTGGAGAGAGCCAATGTGGATGCTGGTGTGATACAGTTTGCTTCTTCTGCCGGGAAAGCGGTTTTGTATGTCCTTCTGATCATCAATATTGCAGTAAGCCTTGGTGTAAAGGAATCTTCTGTAGCGGCATTGCTTGGTACGGCAGGTGTGACGGTTGGTCTGGCACTACAGGGAGGGCTTGCAAATCTGGCAGGAGGAGTTCTTTTGTTGCTTTTTAAACCTTTTGTAGTTGGAGATTATATCATTCAGGATCAGTCAAACGGGTGTGAGGGTACGGTCGCCAAGATTGAGATCTGCTATACAACACTTCTGAGCATTGACAATAAAAAAATTGTGGTACCAAATGGAACACTGTCAAACAGTACGATCATAAATGTAACGGCCAAGGAGAATCGTAAACTTGAGATCAAAGTTGGAATTTCCTATGAGGCAGATATTCAGAAGGCAAAGAGAATCATTGAGAAAATTCTCAGAGAAGATGCAGATACCAAAAGCGACACAAAAGAAATGGTTGTGTTTGTGGACGAGCTTGCAGACAGTGCAGTGATCATGGGCTTGCGTGTCTGGGTGTCGACAGAACGTTACTGGCCAACGAAATGGCGCCTGAATCAGAAGATAAAAGAAGAATTTGATGCTAACGGAATTGTGATTCCATATAACCAGATGGAGGTTTATGTACATCAACAGAAATAGTTGACGATAAATAATATTATAAAAAGAGGTTTACATTTAAGGATATAATTTTTTAAAATGTAAACCTCTTTTTATATTAAGTTGACAATTGGAAAGGCCTGTGTTAAATTGTTAAATAGATAACAGATAGAACTGTCATCACGAGGAGGAGAAAAAATGAGTACAATAGCAGCAACCAGAAGTAAAACTTATGATATTGTGTACATTGCCGTATTTGCAGTTATTATGGCAATCTGTTCCTGGATATCCATTCCGGCAGCTGTTCCGTTTACACTGCAGACGTTTGGCGTTTTTGTAGCGGTAGGTGTCCTTGGTGGAAAAAGAGGAACACTTTCCATATTGGTATTTATTCTGCTTGGAGCAATTGGAGTACCGGTATTTGCAGGATTTTCTGGAGGTATTGGTGTTCTTGCTGGAACAACTGGCGGATATATTATTGGTTTTCTGTTTTCTGCCCTTGTTATGTGGGCAATGGAAAAACTTCCGGGTAAGAAATCCGTAATGCAGATTGTGTCCATGATCGTAGGACTGATCGTATGCTATGCTTTTGGTACTGCATGGTTTATGATCGTTTACAGCAGAGCGAATGGTGCCGTTGGTCTTGCAACTGTTCTGGGATGGTGTGTCATTCCATTTATCATTCCGGATATTATTAAAATTGTTCTGGCTTATGGTCTTTCCAGAAAGCTCCGCAAATTTGTAGCATGATCTGTTTAAGACCGCATCATGGAATGTGTCTTGCGTATTTTGAAGGAAAAGGCTACAGTGACGGATTCACAGTAAATATGCAGAAGATGCTGGAGTTTTTTGAAAAAGGCGCAGATATTGAGCTTACCGTATCCGGAGATGAAATCTGTAAAGAGTGTCCGAATCTGAAAGAGGGAAGTTGCGTGAGTGCCGGTCTGGTGGAAGCTTATGACCGTAAAGTGCTTGAAGCATGCGGGCTCAGTGAAAAAGTACAGATGAGATTTCAGGAATTTGTGGAAAATGTGCAGAAAAATGTGATCGAGTCAGGAAAACGGGTGGAAATCTGTGGGAATTGTCAGTGGAATGAGATTTGTGCGAATAAACAGAGCAGATGGAAACGAAACAAATGAAAAATAATAAATGAAAAATAACAAATGAAAAACACCGCAGACAGATGAAAGTAGTATCTGTTTGCGGTGTTTTTTGGAATATTATTTTGAAGTACGTTCAGCAAAGATTAGTACGATCAGTGCACCAATGAATGCAGAGACTGTTGAGAAGAGCAGCATTGCGTGTACTCCGGCAAGGTCGATGAGTGTTCCGCCAAGAAAAGAACCAAGTACGCTTCCAAGGGTATATGCCATTGTGAAATAGGCCTGCCCCTTGATTGCGTCTTCCGGTTCCATTAGGGCATTTACATAATAAACAGAAGCTGCAGTCATAAGTCCCCATCCGAGCATCTGAAAAATCTGTACGCCGTAAAATACCGGAATACCCGGAGCAAGCAGCGTGCCAAGTGCTTTTATCGTGAAAAAGATACCGGCAGTTTTTAGCAGAAGGTCACAGCGAAATTTGCGGATGATATAGCCAAAAAGGAAAAGCGTTGGTAATTCGCATATGGCGGCGATTGCTGAGGCTGTTCCCATTTCTGCACTTCCGCCCCCTTTTGCCAGGGCAATCTGAAAATTAAAGTTATTCAGCAGAACATGGCTGAGATAGATAAAGATACATCCGAGCAGTACCAGGGAAAAACGTTTGTATTTCCTGAAAAAAAGTATTGGATTACTGTCTGAGCTGCTTTTGGGAGCATTCGTGGCAGTGCTGTCTGATTTTGCTTTGGAAAATGGAAAAAGAATAAGGATACCAAGAGACAGCAGGGTAAGGACAATTACAGTGATCGGGATGGAAACAGGTCCGGCTTTTACCGTAATGATCCCCAGAATGTAACAGATACAGGCATAAGCGACAGATCCCATTCCACGTGCAAGACCAAAATTGAGAGAATGTCCCTGATTGATGCTTTCCATTCCAAGGGAATTAATAAAAGGAGTCATCAGTTGCAGCAGGGCAATACTGGAACCATAAAGAAGTCCGGTAAGTATGAGAGAATGGGATAAAAATAATCCGATCACAAGGATCAGCTGAAGAAAATACAGCATCTGGATCAGTTTTTTCAGGGAGGGGCTTTGTGGCTGGTCAGCGTAACCTGCAAGGACAGGCTGCAGTACTGCAGACAGAAGTCCTGCTATAGCTGCAAGGATTCCAATCTGAGTATTGGTAAATCCACCGGAAAGAAGAAAAAAACCGGAAAAACTCATGATTGCTGCAAAATACATCCAGTACAGTCCCTGGATGACTGCATAGGAAGGGGTAAGATTTTTGGATTTTGATGGTGACATGATTCTGAACTCCTTTGTTAAAGTACTTCTATTATACATTTAAAAACGTGAATGATAAAGTACAAAATACTTGCAGATTCCTGTTTTTTATCTTAAGATAAAGTACAAAAGAAATGTATGTAAACTAACAGGAGGAAAATAAGATCATGAAGAAAAAAATAGATGTTTTTGAACATATGGGAGAAATTTTGAACGGAGTAAAAAATGGAGTGCTGATTACCGGAAAAGCAGATGGCAGAGTGAACTCTATGACAATTTCCTGGGGAATGGTTGGCGTAGAATGGGGAAAACCAGTTTTTATTACATTTGTCAGAGAAAGTCGTTTTACAAGGAGTCTTCTTGAGAAGAATGGCGAATTTACGGTTAATATTCCACTGGATGACAGTGCAAAAAAAATTCTTGGATACTGTGGGGCAAAATCAGGAAGGGATGTAGATAAAGCGAAAGAAATTGGTCTGACTTACGAAGAACCGGAAACAATTTCTGTCCCGGGAGTAAAAGAACTTCCACTGACACTGGAATGCAAAGTAGTCTATAAACAGACACAGGATACAGAGGCCATGACAGAGGAAAACAGAGAGAAGTTTTACCCACAGAATGTAGAAAGTTCATTTTCAGGTGCAAACAGAGATACACACATTGCATATTACGGAGAAATCGTAGATGCATATGTGATTGAGTAATGCGATAAGAAATGTGCAGCTCCCCGGTGAAGGGAGCTGTTTTTATGGGCAGATATGCGCACCATTCCATATTTATGTCATAAAATATAGAGACATATTATTTGTGACAGAAAGGATTTGCTCATGGAAAATTATCAGATGAACCGTCCATGTGGCCGCCCATATAATGCAACTTGTGGAATGGCAAAAGAGATGATGTCCGGGCAGCAGTGTTCCTGCCGTAATAATTCCAGAAATCAGCCATCCCGCCCTTCGCCATGCCCGTGTCACCTTCCGGATGCCAAAACCAGAGATGCGGAAATGTATACACACATCGATCAGATGGAAGCAGCCATGGCGTATGTTCCCTGCCAGAAATTTACTACGACATATGATCTTGGATATGCGTTGAAGGTCGGAACTGTTTTTCCGCAGCTCTGTAAACCATTTTGTGGAAAGAGAGGTGGGCAGAGATGATGTATCGCAATCAGTGTACTGCAAAAGAAAAATTAATGAACCGTATCAACGAAGTCAGTTTTGCAGTAAATGATGTTCTGCTTTATCTGGATACACATCCATGCTGTGAAGAGGCAATCTCCTTTTATCAGGAGTGTGAACAGGAACGCCAGAAACTGCTGAAAGAATATGCGCAGTGTTATGGCCCACTGACAGTAGATGCTGCACTGGAATCTGGTGGGGATACATGGAAATGGGTGCAGCAGCCATTCCCATGGGAAACGGAAGGAGGGTGCAGATAGTTTATGTGGAATTATGAAAAAAGACTGCAGTATCCGGTAAATATTAAGACTCCAAATGCAAAGATCGCCCAGTTCATCATGAGTCAGTATGGTGGCCCAGACTGTAATACCCTATAATAGTGCCACAAACCCAGTATTTATGCGGGCTCCGGGCACTTTATAGGGGGAAAAGAAGAACTGGAATCATGATACGATAATGTCAAAGTACATCTTACCGGATTCTTTGTCATATACAATCTGGTCAACGATTGTACGTATCAGGGTTCCTTTTTCTTCATAACTTACATCTGGATCCTTTAATATGTCATTCACAGATTTAATCTCATGAAGTACATCTTCCTTGCTTACTTCTTTTTCTTCCTGCTCTTTTCGTAGCTTTTCCAATTCAGATTCAAGCTGTAGCCGATTACTGATCAGCCGTTCTTTGTTGGCTTTATATTCTTCCAATGAATCAATCCCACTTTCGTATGCATCACGGCTCCTGCTTTCTCTGGCAGAGAGTTTAGATAGTTCCTTTTGGAGCTGTTCAATGGCAGCAGTCTCATCAGCAGCAGGCTGGTCCTTACGGACGTATGTAAAATCAGTTCCGGAAAGAATCTGATCGAAATATGCGGTCACAGCTTCTTCGGCTTTCTTTACAGACAGTGCGACAGAAGTTTTGTGGAATCCTTTTGCATATTTCCAGCACTGGAAGTATGGACACTTGTTATTGCCTGTATAGGAGAGCGTAGCTCCACAGACAGAACATTTCAGTAGTCCTGATAACCAGTGCTTGCAGGTAGAAACGTTCCGGGCTTTCATCGGCCGTCTGCGGGATGCAATCAATTTCTGCCTCCGGTCGAAACGTTCCTTCGAAATCCGAACTTCATGCGTACCTTCAAATTGTATTCCGTTCCATGATACGATTCCGCAGTAAAAAGGATTCTGCAAGATTCGGTCAACGGTTCTTCGCTCAAAAGGATTTCCCCGCTTGGTCGTATATCCCAGATCATTGCACTTTCTTGCGATGGCAGTTTCGTCCATGTTTTGATTATCGTACAGATCCATGATATAAGATACCATAGCATATTCAACTTCATTGATTTGGAAAGGCTTTCCGTGCCCCACAGCTTCATAGCCAAGACAGGGAGAGGATTGGTATCCATTCCGGAGAGCTTTTTCCTTCATGCCTCTTAGGACTTCTCCGGAGAGACGGATAGAGTAGTATTCGTCCATCCATTCGATGATGCGCTCGATCAGTGAACCGAAAGGACCATCCACAAGGGGCTCAGATACGCTTATTACTTCTACATGGTCTTTCTTGAGCATACTCTTGTATACAATAGATTCCTCCTGATTACGGGCAAATCTGGAGTATTTCCAGACCAGTATCACATCAATTGGATGTGACGGCTGTTTGGCAATGCCAATCATACGTTGAAACTCAGGACGCTTTTGCACATGCCGGCCGGAAACACTCTCGGAAAAGATAAAATCATTGGAAATAATGATACCGTTCTTTTTAGCATAGTCCAGCAGCAGGCGCTTCTGAGCATCAGGAGAAAGCTCCGCTTGATCATCTGTGGAGACTCGTATATATAAAGCTCCAATACGATCACTCATGATATCACCTCGGTTTTATAAAATATGTAAATTTGGGTACAAAAATAACAGCCACACAAACGTTCTGGTTGTGCGCCTGCTCCGAAGATGATACAATAATTCTTGCAAAACGAGTATCTCTTCGGAGACCTGAATCGTCCTGGTGCGCCAACACTGGGGCGATTTTTTATATATTAACATAAAAGTAAAAGACACCCGAGCAATTACTTGCACGAGTGCCTTTCAACCATAATCAATATGGTTCTCTCCGTACAAGTATATTACTACAGTGATATAAATATTGCAAATTTTATAAGGTATTTTTTTACATGTTTTAAGTAGTTTTTTACCACTTATATTAGATTATTTTCATCTGATGCATTTTGCTTATCAAATTTGTTATAGTCAATATCGTCTTTGGGAAGAGTGATGAGAGTATTCAAATCATCCAAGTTCTTTATTCCCATTTGACCACGAACATATTCGAATGCGTGAGGATGAATCTTGACCTGCAAGTCCTCCAGCATACCTTTTAATTCATTGATAAATTGTTTATATTCAGATTTAGGAAGATAGTATTTAAAATATACAATCAAATCAAATAGCCGTTGATCTAAATCTCTGGAGTACCCATTGCTTAACATACGAAAATAATTTTCCAGTATACGACCGGAATGACTACGACGCTCTTGTTTTCTGGTTAAACAATAGACACGCTCGTTATGAGCACAAGAGTTTCTGATCTTACGCATCCAATGAAGAGAGCCTATTAAAAGCTTTACATTATTGTGTCCGTCTTCATCTTTTAGGCCGTAGAGTTCACATAGAGAATGAGATACTTCCCTTTTACTACAACGTAATATGTCTATAAAGGTTGAAAAATTAACAACTTTAATCATGATCCATGTAGGAATCTGCTTATGATTCTCCATATAGAATTTAACATAATCAAGTTGACTTTTGCTTAATTCATTGTAAGCTTTTGAAATTACATTCATTTTTTCCTGCAAAGATTTCTGAGGAGCATAAGCATTGGTATCATACCAGGGAACAGCACCGTTATCATTGCATTCATCAAATTTGTATCCCGAAAGCGTGCGTGTCTCTTCTTCCACTTGAGTAATGTAACGTAGCAGGAATGAACGCAAATTATCATCGAATTTTTTTACAGCCTGCAGCTGATTGATAGAAGTACCGGATATGTAAGAGTGATTTCCAGTAGAGTCATGCCCACTAACAAAGGGTGTTTTATATCCATTTACAATATTGAAATATCCAGCACGAATTAAAATTTTTTTGTGGCCAGATCCTTTACATTCGATATGTTTGTCATTACGAAGTTTTCTCATTTGTTGATTGTAAGTTAAAAATAATTTATCTTCGTTCAAAATTGTTTCACTCCTTTCTGAAATAGATTAATTCCCAATTCGAAGTTGAATCAGCTTCTGGTGATATCCGGTCATTCTGGATATCTGATCAATAGTAAAGTCCATGTATTCATTCGGCAGCAACAAATTTCATCACTGCAAATGGTTCAAAATAAATGATATAGTTATCAACAGCAACACATATACCATACTTAGACCTGTAACACTGTATAGCTTCTCTCAGGTATTCTTCTGTAGCATCCAGAAACTCTGCCATCTCATATAGGTTCCTGCATCCGGCTTCGTATGCTCTGATCAGACCGGTTAATCCAATTTTTAGATTGTATCCGTAGAACCGTGCGCGATATTCCTGCTTACGGTTCATAATGTCGGTCTGGTCCAGAATATCACCGGAGCTGGTGCGATCATGTCCAATCTCTTCGGCAAGTACGCAGGATTTTTCTGCTTGTGTCTCTATATTTTTTCGGATTGCTATCCGTCTGCCGCTGAGCAGACCGTCATGTTGGACAAGTTTTTTCTCCTTTACCAATAAACCGTTCTGATCAGCGGTGGTTAATAATTGTTCATATGTCAATGAGCATCGCTCCTTAAGCTGTTTGTTTGTAATCAACAACTGCAATCTCAGTCAGCATACCCTTAACTTTTTGAATGATTTTTTCGATTTGTTCAAGTGTTTCACCATTGAGATATTCTTCACCGCATTGAGAACACTTTTCACAAGGAACATTCTTGATGATGATGTAGCAGCCCTGATAATCGGTCATATAAGTTGTTGTGGAAGATTCAATGTCACCTTTGCAATAAAAACAAGTCATTATTCATGCTCCTTTCTGGTTTTGAAGTCAGATTCCCATTTATCAACGCTTGGGAAATATGCTGTTATAAGAAATAAATCAGATTCATGATGTCCGATAACTACATGAAGATACTTATCTTCAATGCTCATCCCTAGAATCAGACAGCTGGGATAAGGATAATCATCTGGATATTGCTCAATGATCTCTCCATTCATAATACAGGCCATCACATCTTTTAAAAATATTCCTCGCTGCTCCAATCTTTTCGCAGCGTGAAGCGTAATATGAATATTTTTAGGTATACATAGTTTACGCAATTCCAATATATCTAATGCCATGTCATTCCTCCCATTCCGAATCATCATTCATAATATCGAGATCATGCTGAGCACCTTCATGTGTCTGTTCAACATCTGTACGGGTGTGAGCGGCAAGAACGTCTTCCTCCATCTGTTGGGTGGAAAGAAGCCCTTTAGTATAAGAGACTACTTTTTCCTTATTGGATGAAGATAATTGATCATACAATCCTAAAAAATTAGCGTAATGTGCTATACGCTGCTGAAATTTTTTGTCCGCATCAAGTGTTTCATAATCAATGGTAAAAGTGGGTATGGAGGATTCAACTTTATCTGATGTAAGTTGTACAGGTTGCTTTTTGTCAAGCATTTTTAATAAAGTGTCCAAATCAATTCCCATTCCAGAAGCGACTTTTGCCATAGAAGGTAGAGTTGGAGAAATGGGTTTATTGTTTCGAGGGTTAATATTGTTTTCGAGCATTGAAATATAACCTTTGCTAAGAGAACATGTATTTGCAAATTCACCTAATGTAATATTATTAGTTTCTCGATAACTTCTTATAATATCTCCTAAAGTCATGCTCAGCCTCCTTTTATATTGTTTAATATATTGTACAACATGTTGAAAAAATAGTCAATAAAAATGTTCAACATACTTGACAATACGAATAGGCAGTGATATTATACAAATAGTTCAACATGATGAACGGAAAGGGAGTGAATGAAAAAATGGGATATAGGATAAGAGAATGCAGAAAAGAAAAAAATATGTCACAATGCGAACTGGCAGAGAAAAGCGGAGTGTCAAGAACAATAATTTCTGGATTAGAAAATGGCACAATAACAACGACAACAACGGATACTTTGCTGAAAATTGCTAAAGCACTTGATACAAAAGTCGTGGATATTTTTTTTGAATCATAGTTCAACATGTTGAAAATGACCAAAAAGGGAGAGGCTGGTATTCAAACCAGAAAGGAGGCGAAAGAAGTTGCAATTAGCATGTTGCATTGTAGGTACAGGTTTTTTGATTTTAGCAATTGTTATCTCTGCTTTTTCTGAAAATAACGTAATATGGCTTGCATTACTGATGTTAGGAGAGATAGTTGCGTTTTTTGGTTATGCCCCTGTATTGTTGGGACTAAAACTCTTTGGATAATAACTGGATGCAGTGCTCATAAAGTTTATCAGTATCCTTGGAAGCACCATTTTGCAATACTTCGTTTGCTAAAAGAAAAAGGGAACGTCGAACACTTCGGCGATGGCAAACAGCTGCTAACTTAAGAGACTTTTTGTAAAAAGCCAAAGCAAAACCGCGCTTTTCAGTACCATATTGACAGGAAGAATAAGCATCAGAGAACATTTCGCATAATTCAAGACGTTTTACAATTGTAGAATTCATTTTTGAAATTTTGTATTCCTTAATGGAATGGATGAGAGCAGTGATTGTCGGAGCAACAATGGCCGCAAAAGCAGTTACAAATGCAGCAGTGACAGTAAAATTGTTATCCATAATTTTTATCCTTTCGCAATATTTGGTACATCAATATCTGCAATTAGAATAGGAGCAAAGTGGTAAAAAGTCAATATTTTTGTCAAATCAGAAGGAGAAAGGAGCGTAGAAATGAAAGATAAAATCAAATTCTTTCTTGAAGATGCTGTAATCCCCATCATTGGTGGCATCATAGGAAGTTTTATAGGGATGGGGATAGCAGTACTGTTAGGGATATTGTAGCCAGAAGGGGGCGAAAGAAATTTTATTAATTGCTACAGTTTTTATTTTAAATATAGCCTCTTGTATTTTGTTTATTAAGGGAGAGAAAGCTTTGGGCATTATATTAAAGGGACTGGGAGATGGCATTTCTTTAATATACATTTGTACTCAAGCAATATTGAGGCTGTTATGTCATTGAATATTTGATCAAAGTGATCGGAACATTCAATGAGCGAATAATCTTCGTTATCGCCTTCTGCTTCCAAAAGGTCGAGATATGCAGCATAAAAATCACTATATTTGGATTGTGATATTGGCTCCATGAGATGAATATTTCGTGTAAATAATTCAAGAAAAGCACTTCTTGATTCTGGACTCATTTGGCTTAGACGATTGCGAAATAGGAAACCAGCACAGTATCTTCGGTAAAAAGGAATATAAAAATTATCAAGCTGTTCTCTTCGAACCTGTTGCTTTTCGCTGAATACATCTCGTATAGCGCTAAGATACACAACAACAAAGGAACCAATAACTGATATTAAAGAAACAATAATAGAAGCAACAATAGAAAAATCCATGTAAATTCTCCTTTCGTATCATAATATTCAGACATGGCAGTGTCCTGTAATTACAGAATAGGAGAGTAACGACGAAAAGTCAATCTGTTGAAGAAACTCGATAAAATTCGACATAGGAACCACAGGCAAGTACATTTCATACCATATCACAGGGAGGTGAGGCTGTGAAGAAGATAGAGTTCATCACCAGAATACAGGTTAATGGTGTAAAAGAGGAAGTTTCAGGTGCAAAAGCATCTGAGATTATCCGAGAGCGTGTGGAAAACGCATTGCAGGCAATGAACTACGAGAAGAGAGCTGCCGGATAAGGGCGGCGGGGAGGGACAAGCATGAGAAAGATATGGATTATCAGATTTGCCGACGGAACAGTCGGAAGCTGTTACGGAACCAGAGAGGGAGCCATAGAGCTTGCGGATCTCAGAAAAGATAATTACGGCGGTTCCTACACTATTGAAGGGAGGTGAGAACGATGGCGAGAGAACTTAACATTTCCCTGATTATAGGGATTATTGTGGCAATCCTTCCGATATGGCGATGGGATTCCGGAATAGAACTTCTGATCAGTGTTTTTGTGATCACGGGAATTGCATTTGGAATAATCCTGTGGCTGGAGGATAAGAAGACAAAGAAAAAGAACCCTACAGAGGCAACTGTAAAGGTTCGATAACTAAAAGGTACTGTATGAAATAACAACTATATTTAGTATATCATACAGCGCCTGAAAGTCAAGATGCAGGCAGGGACCACCTGCTATATTTTTGACCTTTTTTGAGAGCTACAGAGGTATCAAGTACCTCTTGGGAGCTCGATTAAGCGTATTAGAGTTACGACAGAGGTGCTTATGAGATACAAGGTACTATGCGGATACATAAGGCAGAGATGGGACTGTGGTGACACAGTAGAGATTGAAGAAAAACACACTGGGAAGTATGGAGCCAGAGGACAGACCAGAGAGAAGAAGAGGAAAGCCACTCCGGAAGAGATAAAAAAACATAATCAGTGGAAACGGGAAAGGGATGTCAGGAGGTTGATCAAGTGGAATTTCCGTGAGAGGGACTACTGGATCACTCTTACATATCCGAAAGATTACAGACCGACGTGGGAAGAAATGAAGGACCATGCCGGAAAACTGGTCAGAAAGATGCGAGAAAAATATAAAAAACAGGGATGGACCTTAAAGTACATATACCGTCTTGCAATCGGATCCAGAGGCGGCCGACACATCCACATCCTGATCAATCGTGAATCCAATGAAAAAACGGCTACAGATCTGATAATCACAGATCTCTGGGAACAACAGTGGGGACACGGACATGTTAATTTCCGTACTACTTACAGCGAGGGTGGATATAAGCAGCTTGCAGAATACCTCACGAAGCCTCTGGAAGAATGGGAACCAGACGAGGTTAAACGATATCATCCATCCAGAAACCTTATCCGCAAGGATCCTGAAGTTGACGAGATTAAAAGAAGAAGTTTGGTTGACCGTGATGGAACACCAAGGATGCCAAAAGCACCGAAAGGATACTACGTGGATTCGGAAAGCATCGAAGTCGGCATAAATCCGATAACTCATTATGCTTACCGCCATTACACGCTGATCAAGATTAAGAAGAGGGAATAAAACATGTGGAAAGTAGACATCTACCTGGAAACTGACAGTACATTCCAGGGAAAACGAGAAAGAAAATGTGGATATGTCCTCTCTACTATGGTCGAAAACGAGGAAAAGACAAAGGAAAACTTCGGAATCTCGAAGGGAACATACCACCAGTCTGTCCTTATGACACTTATCGAGGCTCTTTCCAGGATGAATGTTTCCTCGGAGATCTGTGTACATACACAGGATGGCTATGTAGCGAGCAGACTTCTGAAACTGGAAGAGATGGCAGGAGAAGGCTGGCGAGATTCAAAAGGTGAACTGATCAAGAATGCTGCTGAATGGGAGCAGGTCTATCGTCTGATCCATGCTTTCCCGGATCCCCACAAAATGACCGCAAGATCTGAGAAACACAGTTATTCCACGTGGATGCAGGAGGAAATGAAAAAGAATGAATGTGGAAGAATTATGGGGCAAGGCCTGGAGTCTGAGACCGGACCAGAATCCAATGACAATGGAATACCTGGGAACGATAACCCGCCAGGGAGTTGACTATAAATATTACAGAGACGAAAGAGGTGAAATTTTATATGACAGCATACCAGAAGGAGGAAAACCGGAATGGATGCGAAAGGCCGATAGAGAAGCCAGAAAGAAACACGGAATCTATTATTAAAAAATAAAGAAAAAGGGGAAATACGTATGAGAACAATAGCAATCATTAATTTGAAAGGCGGTGTGGCCAAGACCACATCCAGCATTAATATCGCCTATATCCTTACCACACGCGGACATCGTGTATTGCTGGTGGATAACGACAAACAGGGAGACTGTTCGCGGGGATTAAACCGCCGCACTTCAGACGGAGACGGCATCGACCGGATCATGACAGATCGTCATCCGGATATGAGACATCTGATCCATAAAACTGACTATGAGGGGCTGGACATCATCACCGCAAATCTTGGCCTTCTGACTGCGAACATGGAAGTGACCATGGATCGTGTACGCCCACAACAGAACCGACTGAAAAAAGCATTGCAGCAGGTAGCTGATCAGTACGATTTTTGCGTCGTAGATAATGCTCCGGATATCAATATCTCTGTGATCAATGCACTGACAGCCGCGAATGACGTCCTCATTCCCGTAGAAGTGGACGATAACACCCTGGAAGGCATGAACGAGCTCCTGGACCAGATCCAGGAAGTGAAGGAAGAACTGAATCCGGACCTGCAGAACGTCCGCTGCTTTGTGAGCAAGTACCAGAAAGGGAACCAGGCACACATTCAGGGAGCAGAGATCATCAGAGAGCAGTATCCGGCTATGGATACAACAATCCGCTTTTCTGGTGTAGTGGCAAGGAGCACATTCATGCGTATGCCGGTGGCTCTTCACAGCTCCCGATCAGCGGCAGCAGAAGACTATGAAGCACTGGTTACGGAGTACTTGAATATAATCGGAGGTGTACAGGATGGCGAAATTTGATCTCAAAGGAATGCTCTCTGAGCGTTCTGCACAGGAAATAGACCTTCCGGAACAGAAGACGGTCTATCGCAATCCGGAAGACTTGATCCCTTCTAAGGATAATTTTTATTCAACGGAAGACACAGAGAAACTAAAACAGTCGATCAGAGCACTGGGAATCCTTCAGCCACTCCTGATTGAAGAAAGAGACGGAAAAGATTACCTCCTGGCTGGACACCGGAGAAGAAAGTGCTGCCTGGAGCTGATCAAGGAAGGTCTTGAACGATTTAAAAGAATCCCTTGCGTATACAAACCAAAGATTGAATTGAGCGCAGAAACCGAGACAGATGAGATTGTCCGGAAGATGGTAATCATCCAGTCCAACACCTACCGCGAGAAAACTGACTGGGAGAAGATGACGGAATCCCTGCAGATGGAAGAACTGGTCAAGGAACTCCGCGAAAAGACAGATCTTGAAGGTAAGACCAGGGAAATCGTATCAGATCTCATCGGAGTATCATCCACCCAGATTGGAAGATATCACAGCATTAGCTCAAATCTTTCCGGAGAACTGATGGAAGCATTTAAAAAGAACAAACTGAATGTATCCACGGCAGCAGAACTTGCCGGTCTGAATGAGAAATATCAGAACGAAGCTTGCAAACTTCTGTCAGAAGTCGGGCAGGTCACATTGAATGCAGCGAAGCTCCTGAAAGCGCAGCAGGAACAGGAAAGAGATATTCCTGGACAGATGACTATAGATCAGGCACTGCATCCTCATAAGCCGGAAGAGATTAACACTCCTGTTCCGGTGGACATCCAGATTGACCGGTTTTACAGATCTCTTCGGAAGAACATAGAGACCTATGTCCGGAAATCAGATTTGAATATGACCGTCTACATGCTCAGTGCCTTGTATGGAACAGTACGTGTCCGAAACGGGCAGCTCAACTACCAGGGCACCAAGGGAGGAATCCTTTTCAATGCCGGCACTGACCAGGAAGAGTCAATAGGCTGGACAGAATTCTCTAAGAAGCTGATTGAGAAATACGGAAAGAAACAGAAGCCGGTCAAGATGGCGGCAGTGGACGAACCCGAAGAAAAAGGCCCTGCAAAATGTATTGCGGGAAAATCTCAATCCGGAATCTGCGGAGCTGCAGCCTATTGCGACACGACATATAAATGCTGTGCTCAGTGCCCGGATGATTGCAACAGTCGATGTGGATGGTTAGAAGAACGTTGCCAATCGGCAGCAGGATCACTGGCCGATCGGCAGCAGGATGATTTTACTGAAGACATCAAAATCGAGGAACGCATTGTTGAACTCAACAAAACATCCGATTATTCCAGCAATATTACCGAGATGGCACCAGCAGATAGTTCTGAAACATCGATACAGCCACCATTGCCAGTTATGAAAAATAATGATCAGCGAAAAGAATGGCTGAGAAATTATAAAGAATGGGGACTGTGGTACACAGATGAACATATCGGAGCAAGATACTACAAATATGATTTTGAAAACGGCACGCGCCTGATTGTAGAAGAATATGATCCGGAACCGGTTCGCAACAGTCCGTGGACACCGAACGAACCGTACTACATGCATCTTGTAGGCGGACCTGAACCGGAAAGAAATAACGGAATGCCGAAATGGACGTATCATTCAAAATACAACAAGTATCCGAACAGCGAAACAGAACTTGTAGAGTTTCTGAAAGGAGTACAAAAATGAAGATTAAATGCACGGAATGTGAGTATCTGATAATGCATCACAGATCAGGGGGAATTTATTCCTCGTACGGACGGGGTGAATATTACTGCGAACATCCGGTCTCTGAAAGACTTCCGGCAAAGGCTTTCGGAAACAAAGCAAGATGCTTTGTATGTTTTGGGACAAATGAACGAGAAACCAGACCAACAATAAAAACAGCTCCTCGGTGGTGCCCGGAGAAAGGAAAAAAGAAATGAGAAGAACAAAAATGGACAATATTGTTGAAAACATGGCGGAGTACATCTGCGATCACATATGTCAGAAAGCGAAAGAGATCACAGATCGGGAAAAACTGGAAGACTACTGCAACGAAGAATGCGAGATAGGAAGTCATATCTGCAATATCCTGAATCAGTACAACGAGATTAATGATTTTAAGAATTCTGAACTGTACAAGATAATGACAAAACACCGGAACATTGTCCTGTGCAAAGAATGCCAGTATAGAACACACCACGATACCAGCGGATTTGACTTATGCCGGATTAGCACAGGACTGAGCGGATTTTTGGGAGAAGGCGACGGCTGCAGCAGAGGACTAAAGGTGTCCGAGTCGGACACATAAATAACGGGTGCTATCTAAAATCACATATATCACACACAGGAGAGAGGAACTGTATAATCCTCTCTCCGGAAAGGAGTGAAGCATGAATCAGGAAGGATTGATGTTTCCGAAAACACAGAAGAAACGAAAGAAAAAAATGAAACATCCCAAGAGTATTATCCATGAAAAGAATGGGACATGTTACTTATGCATGCTCCTGGACGGAAACTATAAGAAACATCTGCTCTTAGACGAGCATCATATATTCGGAGGTCCAAACCGGATCCACTCTGAAGAGAATGGCTTAAAGGTCTGGCTGTGTCTGGATCATCACACCATGGGTCCGCTGGCAGTACATAGATGCCCTGACACCATGCGGCTGATGCGCAGGATCGGGCAGCAGGAGTACGAGAAGACGCACAGCCGGCAGCAGTTTATTGAGACATTCGGTAAGAGCTATTTATGAGGAGTAAAAACATGAATATAAAAATATGGCCAAGAAAGAAGAATGACAAGGGCGGATATGCCTGTATGCCATTAAAGAAAAACGTGCCGGAGGGGCACGATGGATGGAGACTAACAACATGTCCTGAATGTGGCACAGAATGCTGGGAGTCACCATTGCTTAAAAGCATTGCAAAATCAGGAGTAATTCCAATGTGCACGATGTGCGCACTTAAGAAAGGAACTAAGAGATGACGGAAGATAAAACATGTAAAACCTGCATTGATAATGATAATGGATTCTGCGATCGGAAGGGAATCTTAGTTGAAGACGATGATCATTGCAGTGATCATAAATCCGACTGGAGAGAATCCATGATGCGTAATTTCCTGAGAGGACACTGATATGGGGAGAACAGATCTTAGACCAGATATCACAAAAGAAGTTCTGGAAGAATACATACGAAAAGGTTATTCGCAGAACCGTATAGCGATAACTCTTGGTACTACCCAGTCGACTATATTTAACAAACTCAAAAAATATGGTCTTCAGGTTCAAAAGACCAGACCAAGTAACTATGACGAAAAAGCTCTGATCAAACAGCTTCAGAACGGATGGACTACGGAGCAGATAGCAAGATATTTCGGCGTTTGTACCAACACTGTTGGGAACTGGATCAGTAAGAACAGGCTTGGAAAGTACAGAAAAGCATCACCAAAGAAATTTGATACCAAACTTTGTAGTACCTGTATATATGGCACAGGAAAGAAGACAGACATGGATAGATGCAATTACCTATCCATCACCGGTCATTCCCGAAACAAGGGCCAGCCAGAAGATGGATGCTCTAAATATGTGAAAGGAAGAAAAATACGTGAAAGAAAAGGAATGAAATTGTGAAAGGTGGTGGAATTGAATGAGAGAAATTCTTTTTAAGGCAAAGCGGATTGATAACGGTGAATGGATTGAGGGGTGTTTGGTAATAGACCATTCACGGTCAAACTTATTTGAATATCGAATGCAACCAGTTGAATCAGGTGTTTTATACGCACCACCTATTGATCCAGAAATCCTCTGCCAGTTTACAGGACTTTGCGACAAGAATGGGAAGAAAATTTGGGAGAATGACATTTTGATGTGCCATGGAAACCCAAAAGATCTTGCAAAAGTGCTATTTGGAGAATTTGGTGTAAGAAATATTGAAACCGGCTCCATAGTAGACAAAGTTGGCGGATGGCATTATGAGGTTGTTCCGACAGATGCAATCAGCAGATGTGAACCATTCTGTTGGCCAATGCCATTGACAGAATATTATATCGACAGATGCGAAATGGAAGTAGTTAGCAATATTTTCGACAATCCAGAATTATTGCAGGAGAAGTCAGATGAGTAAATCAGTATTAGCGATAGATACGCCAGAACGATGTATAGATTGCGAAATCGGACAGAATTATAGCAACATTATAGAAACCTGTGTTTCTTGCCCGATTGCAGGAAAGTCAGCGTTAGACGGAGAAGCAGAATCAATCCCTGATTGGTGTCCATTGAAGCCACTGCCGGAGAAAATGAAAGTAACTGGGCTTTATAACGGCGAGTATTTCAAAGCGGGAGGCAAACTACCGAGCTATAAGATCGGCTGGAACGATTGTATTGATGAGATTACAGGAGGAATGGATTAATGGCATGTGCAAAGAAATGTGATAGATGTGGAAAACTGTATGAGCAGTACAATTCTAAAAACGATAGAAAAAATCCTAATGGGATCATGGTATTAAATCTGGATAGTCAGAGAAGATATTTCACACATAATGCTCTGGATTTATGTCCTGATTGTATGAAAGGATTTCAGGACTGGTTTGGAGAGGTAAAGTAGATGGAGAGATTAACATACAGCGGGACAAGTATTGCTTTTGGAATAACTTGGTTTACTGATCGCAAGGAAGCTGAAAAGAAGTTGAAGGAGATGAGAGAATGATAGAAAGACTGAAACACTGGATATTCAAATCCAGAAAGAAGCACTGCAGATGCTGCTGTCTGACGTGTAAGTATTTCGAAGAATGCAAAATAGGACCGTGAGGTGAGAGCATGGCATACAAAAACAGTGAGGGTTATCCAGATCCAACATCAGGAAAGGCAATCAAGGCAGCAGGACATATGCCAACACATATTTACAACGCTTATACAGTTTTGAATAACACTGCCGGACTCTTGGGCTTAGAAATCACAGGTATCAGAGATAAGAAAACGAAGAAGGAATGGAAACGAGGAGGCTGACATCATGGATAAGAGAATTCTGGAAGAATACATAGATGCATGCGAGGTGATCAAGGAAGCAGAAGCAGAAATCCGTAAACTCGAATCGAAAAAAAGTATCACGGCAAATGAGACTGTATCTGGAAGTAATCCGGAATTCCCTTACAACCCACAGCACTTTAAAGTACAGGGAACGACATATTCTTACTCCGATGATGTCAGAATCAGACAGAAGAAAGAGATCCTGAGACAGAAGAAAGAGAAGGCGGAGCAGCTGAAACTGCAGGTTGAAGTCTGGTTGATATCAATTCCATTCCGGATGCAGCGGATTATTAAGTACAAGATTTTCGAGGAAATGACTTGGCAGCAGGTAGCAGATCGGATGGGGCGAAGAGGAACAGCAGAGAGTATCAAGAAAGAATTTCAAAGATTTTTTGAAAAAAATTAAAGTTTGTCCCAAATGTCCCACATGTCCCGATGAAAGATGCTATAGTATATCATGAACGAATTGGAAATATCCAAGACGTTCAGTTTTCTTTTCTCATATGTATCTTTCCAAAAGATATTGATGAACCACAGTCCTGATCTCTGGTGGTGCTCAGATCAGGACATACCGGAACATAGCTCAGTGGTAGAGCAACTGGCTTATATCCAGCGTGTCGGTGGTCCGATTCCATCTGTTCCGATCGCGTGACTTAAACGCGACTTACGCATATAACTCCAAAAGAGGCGGAGCCGGCAGCAGGCTCCGCCTTTAAAATATTCAGGTGTCCAACTCGGACACCTTTTATATTGCCAATTTTCATACAGCGTGCACAGCACCAGCACTTACATACTTTAGGCATGGGAATCACTGTATGTAAGTGTTAGCACCTCCTTTCGTCACGGTAGCAATCGGCTGTCGTGTATGGTGCTGGCAGGACTGTATTTCTGAATAAAAGAAAGAAGGTGAGTCTGAGTGACAAAAAAACAGAAGATATTTGCAGATGAATACCTGATAGATCTTAATGCCACAAGGGCTTACAAGGTAGCATATCCGTCTGTAAAGAAGGATGAAACAGCGGCTCAGGCCGGCAGCAGGATGTTGAGAAATGTCAAGGTTGCAGATTATATCCAGAAAAGGATGCAGGACCGCCAGAAACGCACAGAAATAACACAGGACAGGGTTCTAGAAGAGCTGGCAGCCATTGCTTTTGCCAGGGCGACTGATTTTGCAGAGGTAAAAGACGGATGCGTGATCATAAAAGACACGGCAGGACTGACAGAACAGCAGATTAAAGCCATTGCCGGAATAAAAGAAGGCAAGTTTGGTATTGAACTGAAATTGAATGATAAAGAAAAAGCACTGGAGCTTCTTGGCCGTCATCTTGGAATGTTTAGGGACAGACTGGAGGTTTCCGGATTGGAAGATGAAAAGAAGAAACTTGATGACATTCTGGAACAGATGCGTGGTGGTGGATAGTGAGCACTGAACGTCTGGTACTTTCGGAAAAATATAAAGCATTTCTAAGATGCGATGCACCGGTCGAGTTCCTTGAAGGCACGACTGCAGCGGGCAAGACAACCGTCGGTCTGTTTAAGTTTATGTGCAAGGTTGCGGAATCACCAAAGAAACTGCATATCCTGGCAGCAGATGACACCGGAACTGCAGAAAAGAATATCATCAACAAAGACCTTGGCATTTTGGATGATTTCGGAATATTGGCAGAATACAAAGGCAATGGATCCGGAGAATACAAGATGCCGCATATCCTGTTTCATACGTCTTCCGGAGACAAGATTATCTTCGTGATTGGCTATGGAAACAAGAGCAAGTGGAAGGATGCACTTGGCGGTCAGTATGGATGTCTGTACATCGATGAGGTCAATACAGCGAATATTGATTTTGTTCGTGAAGCATCTATGCGCTGTGATTATCTTATAGCAACCCTTAACCCTGATGATCCAAGCCTTGACGTGTACAAGGAATATATCAATTGCAGCAGACCTCTTCCTGAATGGGAAGACGGCACACCGCAGGAAATCAAAGACGAGCTGAAAGAAGAACCAAAACCCGGATGGGTACATTGGTTCTTTTCTTTTGACGATAATGCCGGTCTTCCGGAAGAAAAGAAACAGAGAATCATACAGAATACTCCGAAGGGAACAAAGATCTGGAAAAACAAGATTGAGGGGCTGAGAGGAAAAGCAACCGGTCTGGTATTTCCAAATTTCCTCAGAAAGAAGCATGTTGTTTCTGAGGAATGGGTCAGGTCCCAGATGGCAGCAGGCAAGATCAGATTTAAAAAGTTTACTTGCGGCCTCGATACTTCATACTCATCCAAGTCCCCGGACACGATTGCAATGATGTTCCAGGGGATTACGGAAGACAGGAAGCTGATCACACTTGCTGAGAAGGTATACAGCAACAAAGATCTGGATCAGCCGCTTGCCCCGTCAGATACGGCAGTAAAATTTATAGAGTTTCTGGAAAGATGCCGCAAAGACTGGGGATTCGCAAAAGATACGTTTGTTGACTGTGCAGATGCAGCGACAATCACAGAATTGCGGAAGTATAAGCGACTGCACAGCTGTCTTTATAATTTCGTGGAATCATACAAGAAAGTAACAATACTGGATAGGATCAAGCTTCAGCTTGGCTGGATCCAGCAGGACTGCTATCTGGTTTTAGATACATGCACCAATCATATCTCTGAGATGGAGAAATATTCCTGGGATGATGAGAAAGACGTTCCGGAAGATAAAAACGACCATACGATCAACTCGCAGCAGTATGGCTGGATTCCATTCCGGAATATGATTGGATTTGAGGTGGAGGAACAGAAAAGGTGAAATGGATGGAAAGATTAAATGAAAACATAAAAAAGACTGTCAGGAGCTGGTTGAATGTTCTTCCGGCAAATCCCTTTAACTTCCAGGTTAATGAGATGATGGATTTTGAAGGACATGCGATTCTGAATCGTATCTGGTACAGAGGCGACGGCAATGAGCTTGAGCAGATCTATCAGCAGAATGCAGAATTTGCAGATAAACACAAGTTCTGGGCCAGCAGATCAACTCCAGGCATGGATATGCGTAAGATCCACACAGGTCTTCCAGGACTGATAGTTAAAGTGCTTTCTTTTGCTGTTCTTCCGGATATGAACGAATTTGAATTCGAACAGCCGGCACAGGAACAGTTGTGGAAAGAGATTGAGGAAGACAATAAGTTTTATAAAAAGATTGAAAGCGCCCTCAAAGAAACACTGTTTATCGGAGATGGCGCTTTTAAAGTTGCTATAGATACTACGATTAGTGAATATCCGATTCTGGAATGGTATCCGGGCGAAAGAGTTGAATTCGTTTACCAGAGAGACCGGATCCGGGAGATTGTGTTCAAGACACCATACAAAGAAAAGGGCAAAGTGTACGTCCTGAATGAGCGTTATGGATATGGCTACATCATCAATGAACTGTATCTGGATAACAAGCTGGTTGATATCAAGTCTATCAAAGCAACTGAAAATCTGACAGATATCACATTTGATGAATCAATCATGCTTGCAGAACCATTCATGATCTACGAATCTTCCCGTTATGGGGGCAGAGGCGGCAGTATATTTGATGGTAAGCTCGACAGCTATGATTCACTGGATGAAACATGGTCACAGTGGATGGATGCACTGAGAGCCGGCAGAGCAAAGACTTATATACCAGAATGTCTGGTTCCGCATGATCCGGAAACAGGCACACTGATAAAGCCAAACCCGTTTGACAATCGTTACTTTGCAGCAGACGGGGATATGCGAGAAGGTCAGAAGAATCAGGTCATCACTGATCAGCCGACTATTCCACATGACAGCTACATGGCATCGTATATAACAGCTCTGGATCTGTGCCTGCAGGGCGTAATCAGCCCATCGACATTGGGAATCGATGTAAAGAAACTGGATAATGCAGAAGCACAGAGAGAAAAAGAAAAGACTACATTGTATACCAGAAATGCAATCGTAAAGGCACTGCAGGAAACCCTTCCGGGAGTTGTTTCAATGTGTATCAATGCAGATAATATTTTGCACAATAAGGGCATTGAAGAAGTAAAGGTCAATATTCCGTTTGGAGAGTATGCGAATCCGTCATTTGAAAGCCAGGTAGAAACAGTTGCCAAGGCTAAACAGGGCGGCATTATGAGCATTGAGCGGTGCGTAGAAGAACTGTACGGTGATACACTGGATGATCATTGCAAGGAAGAGGAAGTTGCCCGTTTAAAGGCAGAGCAGGGAATACAGGACATGGAAGAACCAGCAGTTAACCTGGATGCAGGTAATTTCCGCGTAGATCTGGAAGGTGGTGAAGGTGATGCGGGTAAAGGTAGGACCAAGAATGTACCGAATGAGCCGAAAGGAATACCAGGGAATGCTTCAAATAGCAAAGGAGCAGGTGCCGATGGGTATTTACGCGGTAGAGAAAGCTGATTACGCAGAGTTCCGGAGGGACAAATGTGAAAGTATCACAAAACTGAAGGAACTGACGAGACAGTTTAAGTCACAGGGATTCAAGGTATGGTCAAATGGCAAAGATAAATGATCAATATGACATCGGTACTGCTTTTGAAGCGATTGAAAATGAACTAATCGCGTCTATGATCAGGAACTTCGAGAATCACAAGCAGGAAGAGGCAGATGAAAAGAAACACTGGTCCATGTGGCAGGCAGAAATGCTGAAATCTCTGGAAAAGTACAAGCATGACAACCAGAAGAAATATGGCAAACAGTTTAAAGACATCAACAAAAAGATTGAAGCACTGATCAGCCTTGCAAGATCTGAAGGTGGTATGAACCAGGAGAAAAGGATCCTGGAGGAGATCAAGAATGGATTTCCTGCCAAGAAGATAACTAAAGGCGGTACTGCTGAATTCTTCAAAGTCAATGATCGTAAGCTGGACGCATTAATCCAGGCAACCACAGCAGATATGCAGAAAGCAGAAGCGGCAGTTCTGCGTATGGCAAATGACCAGTACCGTAAGATCATATACAATGCTCAGGTATATGCGAATACCGGCGCAGGAACGTATGAGAAAGCCGTGGACATGGCAACAAAGGATTTTCTTTCAGCGGGACTGAATTGTGTTGAATACGCTAACGGAGCGCGACACACGCTTTCTGATTATGCAGACATGGCAATTCGGACCGCAAGTAAAAGAGCTTACCTGCAAGGAGAAGGCGAAATGCGGCAACAGTGGGGGCTACATCTTGTAATTATGAACAAACGAGGATCCCCGTGCCCGAAGTGTCTTCCGTTTGTGGGAAAAATTCTGATTGACGATGTGTGGAGTGGTGGCAGCAGTAAAGATGGTAAATATCCATTGATGTCCTCAGCTGTGGCAGCTGGGCTTTATCATCCCCGATGCAAAGATTCTCATACTACATATTTTCCGGGCATCACGAAAGTAGATCCGAAATATAACAAGCAAGAGATTGCTGATATCGAAGATACAGCGAAACAGGAAGCTAAACAGCAATATGCTGAACGTCAGGAAAAGAAATTTGGAAGACTTGCGGATTTCTCACTGGATCCAGAGAACCAGAAACAGTATGAGAAGATGCAAAATCGGTGGAAACATGTGCGGATGCGAACTGGTGGTATGGACAGTCGAGAGTATACGGACTTCAAAGATTTGGAAAGGATGCAAGGGTTTGAAGACGTCACGGATGAATGGAAGAAAAAAGCAACACCTAATTCTCATAACGTTGAAGAAATATATAAATACAAAATCAAAGATTCTGTATTTACCGTGGATGGAAAAAATGTTTTGTTGGATTATTCAGATAAGGAACGACGAATTGCTGAGTTGCTGAAGGAGGAACTTGGAGGGAAAATATCTTTGGTTCCAAGGGTATTGAATCCACAGGGAATATCCACTCCAGATTACATATTTAGAGACGAAGCGTTTGATTTGAAAGAATTATCTGGAACGAGTAAAAATCTGGTGTATAACGCAATCGCAAAAAAGAAGAGACAAGCACCAAATTTTATACTTGATATTTCAAAAAGTCCACTGGATGAAAATGAGATTGCCAGGCAGATAGAAGAAATATATTGGTCGAGACACACTATGTTTGTACAAAAAATCATTGTAATCAAAGATGAAAAAATAAGAAAGATATATAAAAGAAACAGGGAGAAATGATGGCCCAACCCAAAATGTGGGGGTCAGGTATCATTCCTCCCTGTTAAGATATCTTATGGATATATTACAACAATATTCATAGAAATGCAATAATTTTAAGAAAGAGAGGGTATGAAACATGAAATTTGAAGAAGCGTTAAAAGCAATGAGATCTGGAAGTAAAGCAAAATTACCATCCTGGGGAGGATATTGGTATTGGAGTCCAGAGAAAGAAACAATCATCATACACACAAAAGGCGGACAGGAAATGGATATTCGAGAAACACAGAGCGTTGTATATACACTTCAGAATATCCTTTCTGATGAATGGATTATTGCAGATGAAACCAATTGCCCTCAGCTTGGAGGAGAAGCAACATTTTCCTTCGGAGAAGCAATTAAATATTTAAAAAGAGGAATGAAAGTATGCCGTAAAGGATGGAATGGCAAGAAACAGTATATTCAGCTTGCGACCAGTATTTCTTACAAGACAGCGAATGGTGAAGTTGTGAATTGCGAACATGATGCTATCGGCAATATGGCGATTGCTTTCGTTGGAACATCTGGTGTACAGATGGGTTGGCTTGCTTCCCAGGCAGATATGCTTGCGGAAGATTGGAAATTTGCGGAGGAATAAGAGCATGAAGAAGAAAATTGCAGCAGTAATTGCACTGGTACTTCTGATCTGTATCACAGCTACCGGATGTACAGAAGCAAATCAGGTAAGCTATAACATCTCCAAAGAAGCAGATAACTTCAATGTAACTCGAAAGCTCACAGTTCTGAATGCAAGGACAGATACCATTCTTCTGGAGCTGACAGGAACATTCGCGCTGAAAAACAATAATGCAAATGAATTGGAAGTAATCATTGAAACAGCAGAGAACAAATATCAGAAAGATTATGTGTACTTGAACGATTATACAATGTATGTAGTTGAAGACATTTCTGGAGCATCTGTGGATAAGTACCACTATGAAATCAATTTCCTTCCGGAATTTGGATTTAAAGTAACTCGTGATGACTGATTTTGCGCCGGCGCAATGGAGGGAGGTGAAAACAGTGAAGATCAGAGTGATCCATGATTTTTATGACAAGGAAAATGATCTGAAGCTCAGATCTGTTGGTGATACTTTAACAGTATCCAAGGACAGAGCAGAGTACCTGGTAAGAATGAAGATCGCAGAGGTTATCGATTCGAAAGGCGGTGATCCGGAATCTCCCATTGAGGCGCAGGGTTAAGCGTCTTATTTTTATGCCCGAAGGCATTAAACTACACGGAGACACCGGGTTATCAACTGCTTTTGTGAGACACACGTAAAACTGTAAGTGCAGACAGCACATAAAAAACTGTAAAGGAGTATGTAGAAATGTTTAAAAGATTTCGATGCAAAGTACCAATGAACCTGCAGAAATTTGCAGAAGGAGGATCTGGCGATGGTGGGGGAGCAGGTGGCTCAACAGCAAATGGTGGAACATCACCGGCAGGAACACAGCAGACATCCCAGCAGACACCACAGTTTGATTATGACAAGCTGGCCAGTCTGATCGCAGGAAAACAGACTGTAACAGAAGAATCTGTTCTGAAAGGTTACTTTAAACAGCAGGGACTTTCAAAAGAACAGATGGACCAGGCTATTGCATCCTTCAAACAGCAGCAGGCAGCAAATCAGCCGGATGTTGCCGGAATGCAGAATCAAATCACAGAGGCACAGACACAGCTTGCAGCATCTCAGAAAGCTGTGCAGGCAGCACGAGTAGAAAGTGCAGCTATAATGATGGCTGTATCATTGGGAATCGAAGCAAAGACAATTCCATATATCCTCAAAATGGCAGATTTAAGCCAGGTCATGGGAGAAGATGGAAACATCAATGAGGAATCATTGAAAACAGCAGTAAACAAAGTACTGGAAGACGTTCCGGCACTGAAACCGCAGACGGATGGTAAAACCGGTTTCACACAGGTGGGAACAGGTGGGAATCCGGCACAGCATCCGCAGCAGACAACAACTACAAACCAGACAGCAGTACCGACAAAGCGTTGGAATCGCTGGAATTAAAAGAAAGAAGGTATAAGATATGGCATTAAATTATGCAGAACAGTGGAGTCCGGATCTCCTCGAAATCCTGATGCAGGGAACTCTGACATCTCCATTCGTAACCAGTAATGTAAGATGGCTTGATGCCAAAACATTCCACTTTACGCAGATGTCCACATCTGGATACAAGAACCACAGCCGCGAAGGTGGATGGAACAAAGGTAAATATAACCAGACAGATGTACCGTACACATTGACACATGACCGTGATGTTGAATTTATGGTAGATAAAGCAGATGTTGATGAGACAAATGCTACGGCTTCCATCCAGAATATTTCCAGAGTGTTCGAACAGACATGGGTAGTTCCGGAAACAGATGCCCTGTTCTTCTCTAAAGTTGCTCAGACAGCTCAGAAAACAGAAGGCTATCATGGATCCACAGCAGCATCCACATACACAAAGGCAAAAGTATTTGGAATGCTGAAAGATATCCTTGCAAAAGGAAAACTCAGAAGATACAAAGCAACTGGCTCTCTGATCATGTATGTAACCAGTCAGATCATGGATGCTCTGGAACAGTCCACAGAGTTTACACGTAAGATCGAGATGACTCAGATTGCAGAGGGCGGTATGGGAATCGAAACCAGAGTGACAGACATTGACGGAGTGCCGATCATGGAAGTTATCGATGATGAACGTTTCTATGATGCATTTAACTGGGAACCAGAAAGCGGCGGCTTTGAACCGCTGAAGAAGGTAGCAGCATCAAGCGGTGTTGAAGCAGTGACAGGTGCACACAAGATCAATGTTCTCGTTGCTTGTGGACAGACCTGCAAGACTGTACCGAAGATCTCCAGTATCTATTACTTTGCACCTGGTGCCCATACAAAAGGTGATGGATATCTGTATCAGAACAGATCCTTCTCTGATGTATTTGTGTTCCCGAATGGCCGTGATGGCAAGATTGACAGTATCTATGTAGATGTAGACACTGCAGAGGTTGGTGCCTGATAAGAGGTGATCGAATGACTTATAAAGCATACGCAACACCGGATTATTATCTGGACCAGTATGAAGGAAGCATCGTTCCTGAAGAAGAACTTTCCAAAGCTCTCAAACAGGCATCCAGACACATTGATTCCCTGACCTACAACCGTATTGTAGGACGGGGAATTTCTTCTCTTACAGAATTTCAGCAGGAAATAATCAGGGAAGTCGTATGCATGCAGGCTGATTTCGAATATGAGAATGCAGATGAGATTAATAGCGTACTTTCTTCGTACAGTATCAATGGCGTGTCTGCTCAGTTCGGCAGCAGCTGGAATGTATTCACTGATAAAGGTGTTGCCATGAAAAGAGATGTCTACACATTACTGTCTCAGACTGGTTTATGTTGCAGATTAGCGAGGTGATCACATGAGATATCCATGTTTAGTTCCGAAGAGGCTCTGCAAGACGGATATTACCTGTAGTTTCGAAAGAGAAGGCCTTAATGAATATGGTGAGCCACTTATGACAATTGAGTATTCTGGAAAATGCAACTACCAGGATAAAGCAAGAACAGTTCTGACAGCAGAGAAGAAATTGATACAGATTACCGGCACGGCGCTGTTTCCGGGTGACATCTGTCCAGATCTGCCGGTTATCTCTGGTGGATCTGCTCTGATCTTCGGAGCGAAGAGACGGATCGAACAGGGAACAAAGGCAAGGAATCCGGATGGAACTGTGAATTATACTGAGGTGATGCTGGTATGAGCAATCTGATCAATGTGAATTCAGTGATAAAACTGAATCTGCCAAAGATCCGACAGCTGACAGATGCACAGATAACTGCTTTAGAGCATACCGCAGAAGCACTTCGTACAGACGTAGAGCAGGCACAAGTATTTCCGTTTGATACCGGCAATCTGCAGAATGAGAGCACATTCCTAGACAAGTCAGAAAGCAAGCATGGAAAAGTATCAATCGTATCCAGTACACCATATGCCCGCCGACTGTATTTTCATCCGGAATATCATTTCCAGACGGGAGAGAACCCGAACGCACGCGGCAAATGGTATACAGACTGGCTTCCGGGCGGCAAAGAAGCTGATTTCGCGGCTAAGGCATTCAAAGAAATCTATAGGAGGTTGACGGGCGTATGATGTTAGCAGACGTAAGAGATTATATCGATTCTCTTGGCATTGCGGAACACGTGTATATGGGAAAACTTCCAGACAAGGAAGATAAGTCTGTTGGGGTATACAACAGCAAGCATCAGAACGTATACCACACAGCTCTCGGAGGTCCTTCTCTGGAAGGCTACGGCGAGAAATACGTAACTTTGCTTGTCCATTGGAACAAATCCCCACGGGAGACCGAAAAAGCTGCTGTGGAGCTGCTTGAGAAGTTAAGAACTATGAGAGATGCAATTGTAAACAATGAAACGATTAAGTTTTTTCAACCCCTTTATCCAGTCCAGGATGTTGGTACAGATGATGCCGGCATCTATGAAATGGTGATTGAAGGAAATTTTATTTATGAGAAGAAAGAAGGTAATAAAGCATGAAGATGAATCTTCAGAAGTTTGCCGGGAAAACCAATGTATTTCCAGTTTTAGATAATAAATTCAAGCTTGGAGCTGCCAAAGAATCTGCTACAACAGTTGCAGATCTGGAAACATTTTCAGTTTCATTTTCAAATGGTGTAGAGACTTGGACTCCAATGGACACTGAGGGATGGCAGAGAGCGTTAATGACAGCCAAAGCAGTAACTATCACACTGAGTGGCAAAAGAAATATCGGTGACACTGGCAATGATTTTGTTGCCGGTAAAGCATACAAAAACGGACATGATGCAGAGGCATATTTTGAATGGGAGTTCCCAGACGGCACTACTGTTTCATGGGAAAATGCTGTTATTGATATCAAGAACAACGGTGGCGGTGACTCCACAAACGTTGCAGGTCTTGAATTTGATGTAATCAGCAATGGCAAACCTACTGTAACACCGGCAGCGTAAGCCGTACTCATGGACGAAAAGGAGATTAAAAATGGCAAAGATTGTAAATATTACTGATAAACTGGAAATGGATGGAAATCCGTTTCTGGTTATCAAAGATGAAAGTCTGGAAGTAAATGCGGATGCAGCTACAATGCTGAAGCTTATGGGAAAATATGGAGAGATGCAGGAAGCTGAAGGAACTCCAAAAGATATTCTTGATCTGTATGATCTGATGTTTCCCAAAGAAAGCCAGAAGAAGATTGAGAAGCTTAAACTCAGCTTTAAAGATCTGACAGTACTTGTGGAAGAGGCCCAGAAGCTTATCACGGGCGAAGAGGATGAAACAGAGGGGGAGTAACAGATCCATACTATGATCTGATAGAGGATTATGATCTGATTGTATCTTCTTTTCAGTCACAGTATGGCCTGCGATTGTCAAAGGAAATTCATGAGATGTCTTGGGAGGAGTTCAAACAGATGCTTATAGGTATTGCTCCGGATACAGCTCTCGGAAGGATTGTTTCTGTTCGTGCGGAAGACCGGAAAGAATATCTGGAGAATTTTACACCAGAACAGCATCGGATCCGCAATGAATGGAAATCAAGACATGCAGAATTTATTAAAAATCATACATCAAAAGAACAGATGGAAGCTCAGCTTGATGCTATGAAGATAGCATTTTTACGCATGGCAGGTCTTGGAGGTGATTAAAAATTGAAAGATTAAAAGTAAAATGCCCTTTTTGCGGACATGAGCAGAAAGTGCAGTATGCCCCGGATGCGAGATGCCGGGGTGTCTTTTTTAAGTGTCAGGCAAGACACTGCAAGAAAGAATTTGAGATAAAAATAAACCAGGACAAGTAGTGCCACTGTGCCGATGTCCTCGCGACAGAGGCAGGTGGTATATATGTCAGCTACAAGTATTGGACAGATCGGACTTGATCTGGTTGTAAATAAAAATCAATTCGAGAGTCAGATGGCCGGAATAACCGGTCTGGCAAAAAAAGCAGGTGCCGCACTTACGGCTGCTTTCGGCATAAAAAAGCTGGTTGATTTTGGAAAGCAGTGCCTAGAACTTGGATCTGATCTTGCAGAGGTTCAGAACGTTGTAGATGTTACTTTCCCGCACATGACCTCAGAGGTCGATAAATTTGCAAAGAGCGCTGCACAAAGCTTTGGTCTGTCAGAGACCATGGCGAAACAGTACACCGGTACATTCGGTGCCATGGCGAAAGCTTTCGGATTTTCCGAAAAACAAGCCTATGACATGGGAACAACATTGACTGGTCTGGCTGGTGATGTAGCATCTTTTTACAATTTATCGCAGGATGAGGCTTATACAAAGCTGAAATCGGTCTTTACTGGTGAGACGGAATCGCTGAAAGATCTCGGTGTCGTAATGACACAGACGGCTCTTGATTCCTATGCCATGGCAAATGGCTTTGGCAAGACAACCTCGGCAATGACTGAGGCGGAAAAAGTAGCTCTACGATATCAATTCGTTCAGGACCAGTTATCTGCGGCACAGGGGGATTTTGCTCGTACATCTGATTCGTGGGCTAACCAGTGCAGAATCTTAAGTCTGCAGACTCAGTCCATCATGGCAACAATCGGTCAGGGGCTGATCAATCTGTTTACCCCGGTAATCAAGGTGATTAACATTGCAATCGGAAAACTTGCAACGTTGGCAGACGCCTTTAAAGCATTTACAGAGCTGATCACGGGAAATAAAGCCAGTGATGGTGGCAGTAACGGTGTATCGGAGATTGCCGATTCGGCAGCAGATGCAGACGACAGCCTTAACAGTGCTTCGGATGCAGCTTCCAATCTGACCAACAACACCAACAAAGCCGGCAAAGCAGCTCAGAATGCAGCAAAGAAAATGAAATCCCTTATGGGATTCGACAAGATCAACAAGCTCGATAAACCTACGACCAGCACTTCTGGGACGACCGGAAAAACAGGAGCGGGAAAGACAGGAACAGTTGATTATGGAAGCCTTGCTGATGGAGATACAGTTCTCGACAAGACAGATGAGAAGTTATCTGCTCTGCAGAAACGTTGCCAGGAACTTGCGAAGCTGTTCAAAAAAGGATTCCAGATTGGATTTGGTGATTCTCAGAAAAAGATAGATTCCATCAATAAATCCGTAAGTAGTATTGGCAAGAATCTGAAAGAGATCTTCACGGATGCAGCAGTTGTAAATGCAGCAAATCGGTGCGCAAATAATATTGCTCTTGCTTTTGGCAAGCTTACCGGTTCTACAGTCAGAATCGGGCTTACACTGGCAGATAATCTTGTTGGTGGCGTTGATAAATACCTTGCAAAAAGCAAAGGTTATATCAAAAAGCGTATTGTTTCGCTGTTTGACGCGACTGGTGAGATTGCGAAACTCTCAGGAGATTTCAGCGTTGCTCTGGCAGATATCTTCGATGTCTTTTCTGGTGATGATGCCAAGGCAATCACTGCAGATATCATTCAGGTATTTGCAGACGGTTTTCTTGGAGCGGCAGATCTGGCGGTTAAGTTCAAAAGAGATTGTGTATCACTCATTACTGTCCCGGTCGTTCAGAATACAAGCAAGATCTCCGAAACACTGGAGAATATGCTTGGACGGTGGAGAGTTACATTTGATGCACTTTCACAGAGCGTAACAGATACATTCGATAAGCTCAATTCAGTTTATGATCAGTATTTCAAGCCTTTTGTAGATTCCATTACACAGGGTATCTCAGATATCCTTGGAACATTCCTTGATGCTTACAATACATATCTTTCACCATACCTGGATTATATATCGGATAAATTCAGCTCTGTATGGAAGGAACATATCCAGCCGGCACTGGACGGAGCTATTGAGCTGCTTGGTAAAGTATTTGAAAATCTAAAAGCATTATGGGAAACGGCATTAGTTCCATGCATCGAATGGATCATCAACAACATAATGCCGGTTCTTGGACCGATTGCTGGCGAAGTAGGAGACCTTGTACTAGATCTTCTTGCAGTTTTTGGAGACGTGGCTAAGGGAATTATTGATATTCTGAGCGGATTCATTGATTTCTGCACAGGCGTATTTACAAATGATTTCTCAAAATGCTGGCAGGGAATTGAAGAGATTCTTCAAGGATTCAAGACGATTGCAACATCAATCTTTGATTTTGCGAAGAAATACATTTTCCAGCCGTTCATTGATTACGTGAAGGGAATCTTCCAGACAGACTGGTCGCAGAGCTTTGGCACATTGGGGACAGTTCTGAACACATTTTTGGAATCCGTGAAGCGTATTTGGGGAGACGCCAAGACGATTTTTAATGGAATCATAACTTTCATAAAAGGTACATTTCATGGAAACTGGAAACAGGCGTGGTCCGGAATCAAAGATATCTTTAAGGGAATTTTCGATTCCCTTGTGACGTTGGCAAAGACTCCGCTGAATGCCGTGATTGACATAATTAATAATTTAATGCACAAACTCAATTCCGGACTGTCTGCGATAGAAAACGCATTTTCTTTCAGCTATGATTTTACCAACCCTATCACTGGAACAAGACATTATGGCCATTATGGAATGTCCCTTCCAAGAGTACCGACTATTCCACATCTGGCAAGCGGCGGTTATGTGAAGCCAAATACACCACAGCTGGCCATGATCGGTGACAACCTGCATCAGGGTGAAGTTGTAGCTCCGGAAGATAAACTGAAGAAGATGGCAATTGAAGCAGCATTGGCAGCAGGCGGAACTGGCGTAAGTAAAGCGGAACTGGAAGCAATTATAAATCGTGCTGTAATGAGAATTGTTGCAGCACTGGCAAATATGGGATTCTACTTGGATTCCACACAGATTGCAAAAGCAACACAGGAAGCAAAAGCAGCCATGGACATCAGATACAACTCAGTGGAGGCAAAATGATATGGCAAAGAAAATATTATGGTCCGGGAGCACTACGCTTCCGGCACCAACATCATTGAGCGTAAATGATGAGATCATATGGACATCTGATACCGGTCGTACATTGGCAGGATTAATGGTTGGAGCAGTAGTTGTACAGAAGAAAAATTTAAGTATAAAATGGGAATTTCTGACAGAAGCACAGGTGAAAACGATTAAAAATACGTTGGTTCCAGGATTCTTTCCGTTCTCATTTCGTGATGATGGAATTGATATCACGATACAAAGCTACCGAGGTACGCTGAGCAAAGAACATTTAGGAGATATTGGAGACGGCTTGTATTGGTACAGATCTGTATCTGTAGATATTATTCAGAGGTGACAGGATGATAAAGACAACTGCAGCTTACAAAGAAGCTTTAAAAGAAAAAGGAATATTTCACCACAAAGCGATCATTGATTTCCCAGACGGAAGCAACGACACTGTGGAAGATCTGGATATCTATACATTTCAGATATCTGATGGAACTTCAAACACAAGCAGCTTCGACCTTGGCGCGGCGATAGCACAGCAGTTAACACTGAAGATAAACAATATTGATGGAAGATTTGATGAGCATGACTTCAACGGTGCCGTAATAACTGCACAAGTAGGGTTGGAATTATTGAATGGGTCTGTTGAGTGGCTGGATAAAGGTAAATTCACAGCGGAACCAGGGGAAGAGTCTGGCAATTCGATATCTGTAAAGGCTTTTGATGATATGACCAAGTTTGATCAGCCGTATTCCCTCAGCAAACTTGTATATCCGGCTACCCTTGGAACCATAGTAAGGGATGCCTGTAGTTGCTGCGGAGTTACCCTGGCATCAGATACAGTAACTTTTGACAATGATAATTTTATTGTACAGAACCGACCAGATGACTCTGCGTTGACTTTCCGGCAGGTATTGCAGTGGGTAGGCCAGATTGCATGTAAGTTCTTCAGGATTGATCGATTTGGAAAATTGTCCGCGCGGTGGTACAACACAGATCTCCTGGAAGCGACCTGGGCTCGAAAGGAAGATACGATCTGGACTGATATTGCTGGAAATGCGATATTAGATTCGGAAGGCCAGGAAATCGGTACGGCCATAGAAATACCGTTAAAAAACGGTAATTCAAATATAATAGATGCTGATAATTCTGATGAGATTCTAAAGATCAGTGATCTTTTAACGGGATCAACGATACAGACAGACGATGTAGTGATCACTGGGATTCGAGTGAATGAGGAAGATGGAGATAGCACAGAGGAAATAACTTACCAATCTGGCGCAGAAGGTTATATTTTGGAGATTTCCGGAAACAAGCTGATCCAGAGTGGCAGTGGCGCGACAGTAGCGGCATATCTGGGTGAACGTTTAAATGGAATACAGTTTCGCCCGATGTCAGTTAGCACACCTGCAGATCCCGCACGGGAAGCGGGTGACCTTGGCCTTGTGATCGATGCAAAAAAACGGTACCACAAAACAATCTTCACAAATGTAGAGTATACGGCTCACACATCACAAAATCTGATATCTGGAGCTGAAGCACCTACACGACTTTCAAGCACACGATACAGCCAGGCTACACAAGTCTATAAGGAACTGCGAGCAAATCTCAAAAGACAGAAAACAGAGTGGGATACTGCATTTGACAATCTGCAGGAAGCGATGAAAACAAAGAATGGTCTTTTTCCAATCCATGAAACAATGGAAGATGGAAGTACCATTCTTTATTTTTGCGATAAACCCGAATTGTCCGAAGCTACGATCGTAGTGAAATTTAGTGCAGCAGGCTGGGGAATGTCAACAGATGGCGGAAAGACCTGGAATTCTGGCTGGCTGGTTGATGGCACTATGATCGCTGCAATACTAAACGTAATTGGTGTCAATGCGAAATGGATTAATGCCGGGGCATTGACAGTAAAAGATTCTGACGGAAAAACTATATTCGAAGTTGACATGGACAAAAAGTCTGTATATATGGATCCTGATACACTGACTATCGGAGGAATGCCACTATCTAAAAAGCTAGCATCTATGGATGAGAATATTGCATCTGCCAAGAACATGACCCTAACACTTTCAAATGAGTATCAGGGCATTACATCCGATGCAGATGGCAATATTCCAACATTTCCAACAGTGGCAACCACAGCGTCAGTTATGTATGGCTCACAGGATGTAACCAATGATTGCAGTTACACGATTACGAAATCCGACAGCGTGACCGGCTCTTGGGATGTCAATACGCACACCTATACAGTCACAGGACTGATAGCTGATAACGGATGGGTGGATATTAAAGCCACTTACCTGCAAACCTTGTCCATCACAAGAAGATTCACGATTGCCAAGCTTAAAGCTGGAAAGAACGGAGTCAATGGGCTGGATGGTTTGCAAGGCGAAAAAGGCGAACAAGGAGTTCCCGGAAAAGATGGCAAAGATGGAACAAATGGAGTAGACGGCAAGACATCATATTTCCACATCAAATATAGTTCCGTGGCAAATCCGACATCATCTAGTCAGATGACTGAAACTCCGTCCACGTATATAGGTACTTATGTAGACTATGAACCGAATGACAGCACAGACCCGAAGAAATATACGTGGTCAAAATTCGAGGGGTCTGATGGTAAAGATGGTATTGCTGGAACGAACGGCACAGACGGAAAGACGTATTATCTACATATTGCCTACGCGAACAGTGCTGATGGAAAGACAGGCTTTTCGGTTTCTGATGGAACTAATAAACTGTATATTGGCCAGTATACGGATACCACCAAGACAGATTCCACTGACCCGACAAAGTATACATGGAGTAAGATTAAGGGCGAGACGGGAGCTGATGGAAAACCGGGAAGAACCTACATCATTGAGCCGTCTTGTAACGTGCTGAAACGTGGTTCAGATAAAGTGATTAGTCCAAACTTTATAACCTTTAAAGCGTATTATCGTGATGGTGATTCAGCTGCTAGAGTACCTTATAAAGGCAGATTTATCGTTGAAGAAACTGTTGATGGAAGTGCTTGGAAAACCATTTATATTAGTTCAACCGATGAGGATACAGTAACACACTACCTGTATTCTATTTTAACAAATAGTTCAGGTCAAGCAGTAGCAAGCTCCAATGGCTCAACCATTGGTATTCCTAGAGATGTGACGAATGTTAGATGTAAATTATATGCATCCGGTGGTACTACGACATTGATGGATATGCAGAGCGTGGCGGTCGTTATTGATGTAGACAATTTGACGCAGGAGCAAATAGTTAGCATTCTGACTAATGACGGGGCTTGGAAGGGATTATATTATAGCAATGGGCGTCTCTACGTCAGCCTTGATGCTCTTCTTGGTGGAACAGTTACCTTGGGCGGCAAAAAGAATGGGAACGGTTATCTGAAAATTAAAGATGCCAGCAATGCTGTTAAAGGATTAATTGATCGCTCTGGATATACTGTACTCACAAACTACGAAGAAAATTCAAAGTACATGGAATATACAGGCGTACAGTTTTCAAACGATGGAATATTCCCTGTTGATATCAAGAAGTTTTTCGGCAATGAAGCGGATATTGAAATCGGAGGTGACGAAAATTGGAGAATCAGTTGGGATGATAACAGTCTAAACATATATGCCACAGAGGTATCGGCTGACACTGGTACATTTGAAGATTTAACTGTTGCTAATCCTGCATCTTTCGCAAAATCACCAAGGATAGAAGACATGGAGTATACGACATCATCAAATACTGTTTGTTGGGATGGACGTACAGGATACAAACAGCTGATGCTAAAATCTTCATCTTCAAAGCGCTATAAAGATATCGGAAGCGATATTTCAGAGCAAGAAATTGAAGAATGGTACAATATTGAACCACTTTGGGCGAAATATAAAGAGGGATATCTAGTTGAAGGGGATGAGAATGAAGGAAGATATATCCCAATGTTCATTGCAGAAGACGTAGAAGAATATTTTCCAGAAGCCACCAGACACGCCAATGGACTTGTTGAAGACTGGAATGAACGTATCATGATTCCGGCTATGTTTGCAATGATAAAAGCTCAGAAAAAGAAAATTGACCAACAGGAGAAACTTATTAATAAACTTTGCGAAAAGTTAAATATAGAATGAATTATGAAATGGAGGTACATAAATGTCAGTAAAGCAAGTACAAGCCATTGTAAATGGTCAGACTTATACCCTTACTTATAACAGTAATACGGGTAAATATGAAACCACAGTAACAGCACCAAGTAGGTCCAGTTACAGCCAGAGTGGACATTATTACGGAATAACAATCAAGGCAACGGACGACGCTGGAAACGTGACCACCAAAGATGCGACAGATTCCGCAATCGGTAGTTCGCTGAGATTAACCGTTAAAGAAAAGGTTGCACCGGTAATCACGGTCACCAATCCAACTGCATCCGCAACACTTACCAATAACAAACCGACTATCACATGGAGCGTCACAGATGATGATTCTGGTGTTAATCCGTCTACTATCGGTATCACAATCGATTCCGGAAGTAAGATTACTGACGGCATTACAAAGACTGCTGTAACCGGTGGTTACAATTGTTCGTACACACCGGCAACAGCGCTTACCGACGGTTCTCATACCATTAGGTTTGACGCATCCGACTACGATGGAAATGCTGCTTCTCAGAAATCTGTAACGTTCAAGATTGACACCGTTCCACCGACACTGAGCGTAACCTCTCCGTCTGATGGATACGTTACCAACAAGAGCACGATCACTGTATCTGGTACAACCAATGATGCAACCTCATCTCCTGTTACGGTAACGGTCAACGGTGCATCTGTAACGGTTGGTAGCAACGGAGCATTCAGCACTACGGTTACATTGTCCGCAGGAACAAATACAATTAATATCGTTGCGAAAGACAGTGCCGGTAAGACAACAACCATTACCAGAACTGTCAAGTATGACCCGAACCCGCCGAAGATCACAGCCGCAAGTGTAACGCCTAATCCGGTCGATGCAGGCAAGACTTACGTGATCTCCGTAACAGTTACTGATGACTGATGATTACAAGAGTATATGGCTCGTGTAATGAGTTCACTATTGAGTTCCAGAGACGAGAGGGATCGGATCTCGAAATCTGGGACGCAATAGTCCCTGCCGATAAAGATGGACAGTACGTCATAGAAGTCTATGCAGAAAGTAGTGGCGGCTTAACAGCTTATGCCGCCACTGTACTGTTTCTGATATCAGGGCACGAAATTGCCGGAAAGCTCGTGCCACGAGGATACACGGCAGAATCAGAGAACATTGAATACAGTTCATTGTTGAATCTGAACCAGCTGACGGCAGAGATTGTAAAGCAATGTTTCAGCGGACATAAAATATGCTGAAAGGAGAGAGGACATGGCAATTAGATACGTAGATAGCAATACAATAATGGATTTGGGAGAAAAAATCCGATTTAAAAGTAAAGTAGAGCCGGTATGCGGTGTAGACATCCCTTTCTCCATCATTTCAGCGGATTACGAATTGATTTTCGTTGATACAGATGCTGAAACAGAGACTGTAGAAGATCAAGGAAACTGCAATATCAACGAGCATACGCTAGATGCGTTAATTGAGCCACAAAAAACAGGAATCTATTGTCTGAGATTCATATATAAAATTGCAGATGAAACGTGGGTAGATAATTATAAAATCAAAGTGAAAGGGTGATATGCATGGCAGATGCAAACATTTATATAGCCGGTGCAAGCATAAGCCCTACATCAGTTCAGACAGGGGTGAAATATGCGATTGCTGTTGATGTTCGGAACGTCCAGTATGTATTAGGCACAAGTGATGGCTCAGCACTTGCCACTTCTGGTGGTTCGATGCTGAGAGTGAAAGAATAGAGGTGATTATATGGCAGAATCATTAAAAACAATATTAATGTCGGCACTAACCGCAAAGGCAACACCGGCAGAGACCGATACCATGATTGTCGGTGAAGGAAATGTATTAAAGAAAATAACGTTTTCACAACTGTTCACTTATTTGAAAGATAAATTGGGAATCAATACACTAAACACGAA
>OLPQ01000252.1_pt1 | contig 51092 bp, 50 predicted proteins | sample 1672451 | NCBI WGS metagenome assembly OLPQ01 (sample SAMEA3136687, study PRJEB25190) | human gut metagenome | biome: human gut; feature: human-associated habitat; material: faeces | place: Austria | collected 2013
GGGCGTGGGAATATATGTTTTGTGCAACTTTTATTTTTCAAACACGCTCTAGAGCGTGTTTGAAAAAGGCTCTAGATGAACTGTATAATTCTTGCAAGCTCCATAACCACGACTTTCAGCATTACTCCACTGGACATCACATAAAACCATATTTCCCGCATTCGTTGTGATTTTGCGATTGGTGTTGCTACTGCTGCAACAATAATCATTGCAGCTCCAATACAGCCAACAATAGTAGGAATACTTATCAGCGGAAATATTCCTGGTATACAACTTCCATCAACTGCCGCCTGAATGGTCTTATCCAATCCATCCCTGGCCGCTGCAAAGCAACAAATGACAAGACCATACATCAGCAAAAATAAATTTCTACATCCCCAATAACTGATCGTGTTACGATTCCATACAGAATATCCAATAAATCCAACTAGAGCAATTATCATAATAGTCGTTACTGTAGTTACCATATTTCCAAAATAAAGTTTCATAACTTACCTCCGATCATCTTTTACCGTTGTACCAACTAATCACGCCCTGCAGGTTCTGTATCTTGACACGTTCACCACCATGCAACATCATATCCAGCATATCCTCCTCTTCCGGAGTTCGATCTGTTTTCTTCTCCAGTGCTTTTCCTGCTGTTTTTACCATAATGTTCATCATCATTTTGTACATTCCATGAAGTCTTTCTATACTGAAATTTCCCTGCAATGTAAATACAGGAATCTTTCCTAAGGTAAAAAAGACACAATACGATTTTGCATCCGTACTGCGTCTAAGCGTCTGACTTTTCCATATTCATTTTTCATCTACAGGACTTGCCACTGGCAGCTTCTTTTACATACTTTTGCATCCGATCAGCCTGACTGTAAAACCCTCTGCGTCAATCAGACTCTCCTTTTTACATTTTGGGCAAAATAGTGGAAAATGTAAAAGCACAGTGTCTTTTCGCAATCTCACTCTTGTTTTATTTCCGCATACCGGACAATATACCCATTTCTGATACTCCATCTCGTCCTTGTTCATTTTTTTCACCTCAAACCAGCATTTTCTGGAATCTTTTAGCAAATTTCTCTACATGCTCCTCTACTTGTTTCACTACTTCCTGTTTATTCTCTGCTCCATCATAAATGCTGTATAAAAGAAAAATAGGTCCGTAGAAATCCATTGCAAGTTGCTTTGCATCTTCACCGCTTTCTACAATTCCAGAAAAAACAGCTTCCATGTACCGAAGTGGACCTTCCGCAAGATAATTCTGATAGAGTTTAGCCATTTTAGGATCTCTGTACTGTTCTAATGTCAGCATTTTTCGGAAACAACAGGAAAATTCTTCTTCCGTCCAGTGCAGAAACTGTACTTTTGTAAACCGTCTGATCTTTTCCAAAGCAATGTTTTTATATCCTGCAATCACGTCCTCCATATCGCCATCCGGCATCTCGTATTCCTTTGCTCTTTTGGCATCCATCTGGTTCATTCTTTCTACAATGCTGTCCAATATTTCCTGTTTACTGGAATAGTGTTTATACAATGCAGCCTTGGTAACTCCTAATCTTGAAGCGATCTCATTCATAGACGTTCCCATATAGCCACTCTGTGCAAACAATTTTAATGCTTCTTCCAGTATTTTTTCCTTTGTATTCTTTTCTTTGCTTTCCATATTTCTCTCCTAAATTTATGTTATTAGTAAGTTACCTTTTGGTTACTTTTATTATAGTTACCTTTCGGTCACTTGTCAACACTTATTCTTTTAACATAAAAGGAAATATTTACCTTATCGTTTCTCGATAACCTGAGCTATCAATCCATACTTACTCTGCTATCAATACCGGAATGCCACCATTCTGCATCCCAGGCAACAATTGGCTTCTGTACTTGTTCTGCCTCCTACTTTTAATGGTTTGATCTCCACAAAACCATCTACTCCTTTTGCATTCTCAAATGCTCCGGGCACTTCATTTGCAAAACTGATTGCTCCATCTTTGCTCCCAAATAAATACCCTGTTTTCATTTCAGCTCCACATTTTGGACACTTCATCTTTAAATCCTCCTAAAATTTCTATTGTTCCTATATCTATAAGTTACCGTCCGGTCACCCTTAATTATAGTGACCGAAAGGTAACTTGTCAATCTTTTTCTAATCTTTTATTACTTCTATTGGATGAGCATTCGAAACACAAATCAATGCATCATAAAAAAAGACACAGGCAAAAAATTATTATTTCTGCTCTGCGTCTGTCTTATATTCCACTATACGATTTTTTACAATAAAATTCTTTTTACATTTCGGGCAAAACAAAGGAAAATTTTTTAATTCTGTATCTTCCAAAACCTGTGTCCTTGTTTTCGCTTTACACCCTGGACATAGAATCCATTTATCCATTATGATTGATTTCTCTCTTCCTCGTCTCCTTTAATTATTTAATTCCATCCTATAAAGGTATATTCCCAAAACCGCCTGAAAACCTGTTGCTGCAAAAATGCCATATGAACGGCAGCTTTTATCCTTTGCTCCGGCAATTATTATCAAAACAAGAGATACTATAGACAATAAAACAACGATCACTGTCGAAAAAATATACATCTTATCTTGAAATGTACCTGCATAGCCACTGTCGCTTAAAGGAAACATGCTAAATCCCACTACTGACACCCACTCCATAATCGTAAACAGATAGATTCCTACCCGCAGGAGTCTGCTTTTCTTACCCTGAATGCCTACGCATACCATCATTGCACACACCAGAGTACAGACATTGTACAGACTGCTTAGTTGGTTCCATAAGCGAAGCGATGGTGCATTCGAGGCACTAAGGTCGCTTACCACCTGAGCCATCCAGTCATAACCCGGATATGCGATTGGTGAAAATACAACTGCTGCTGTATATGACAAAAAAGCTGCTACTCCAAGTAATCCACAACAATTTAATAAACTCTTTTCCTTTATCATACAGTATTCTCCTCGCAAAACCATTTCAGATAATCGTCCAAAAGATTCTTATCTGTTTCATAGCTACACTTACCATTGCTCTGATCCAGTTCGTAATCCATAAGTCCATGAACTGTCATTGCAAAACTTACTGCACTCATATCTGCATTTTGAAAATGAAGTAATTTATGTACTTCCATTGCATAGAATAACTGTTTCGTCGCAATAATCATTTTTTCTGTTTCCTCTGCCAGAATCTTAGCAGCCATCGGCTGGATACTTCGCTCAGAATAAATAACCTTATAGAAATTCAGCATATGTTCCTGCTGATTCATATTAAAGTATCCTCCAATCATCATCCTCAATATTGCCAATGCACTCTTTCCGGCAAAAATAGCCGTATAATCAATCGCACCTACATTGGCATTCTTCTTTGCTTCTTCCCGAAGAAATTGGTACATTGTTTCCACAAGTTCCTCTTTTGATGCAAAATGATTGTATAATGACGGTTTTTTTATCCCAACTTTGTCTGCAATCATATTCATGGATACGTTACCAAGTCCTTTATTCGCTGCCAGCTCCAATGTAGCCATGATAATCTCTTTTTTCCTCGTATCACTCATTATTCGTTTTAACCATTCCCTTTATATTACTTATTGGTTTTATTTTAACTACCATTTGATAGTTTCACTATATCATATTGATCTGCATAATTCAAGTACAGGTTAGAATAACTGACCTGGCAGTTTTTTCTTCTCTTTATAAGGAAACATCTTATCAAATTCTTCAGTTTCCTTTTCATCTACAAAATATCCCTCTGGTGTCGCATACTCTCCAGTAATACCATTTAAAAATTCCGGAATCAGTTCTTTGCATAAAAAGAAAGATGCATCCTGCCCTTCTTCCAGTCCATGATAACGGATGTTAAATTCACTTGCCGGTCTGAATCCACTTTTTTCATAAAAATCAATATTTCCCTCAAAGCAGACTGCACCACAGTCAAGTTTCGCTGCCTTATCCAATGAATAATCCAGTAAGGCTTTTCCATACCCTTGTCGTTTTAATTCTGGAGTAATACAAATCGGTCCCATAGTCATAATTGGAATATTTCTTCCATCATCCGATTTAATAGCCGTTCTCATAAACATATTCTGACCGATCAGCTTGTCCTCTTTGCCATTTTCATTAAGAAACATCACAAAATCCAGTTCCGGAACAAATGCCGGATCATTTCTAAGCTGATGCAATACATAATGTTCAAGGCATCCCGGACGATATACATTCCAAAAACTTTCTCTTACCAGATTTTCTACTTTTCGTTGTTCTTCCTTTTTCTCTAAACGAATCATAATATTACTTTTTTCCATTTCTTTTATGTCCTCTCTTAAAAATAAAAACCGATAATCCTGATTTTTCAATATCAGAATTAACGGCTCTGCGTCTAAAGCGTCTGGCTCTTATATTACCTTTTCAAATTATTTTTATTATACTTTGCAATTTCTTTAAACTTCTTTTTCTTTGCGAGCATATAGTTTCCAGCATCTTCCATATATGAATTCTCTGCCTTTAACTTTTTATAGGATTTCAGACGTTCCTCATCAATTATCCCATCTTCCATTGCTGCTCTTACTGCACATCCTGGTTCAGATGTATGTGTACAATTATGGAAACGACATTTTTCTGCCGATTTCTCAATATCAGAAAAAGTATGTTCAATTCCTTCTTCTGCCTTCCACATTCCAAGTTCCCGCATCCCCGGTGTATCAATAACCATTCCACTATCAGGAATCAAGAATAGTTCTCTATGAGTAGTTGTATGTCTTCCCTTGTCATCTTTTCTAAGTGTATTGGTTTTCAAACATTCTTCACCCAGCAATCTATTGATCAACGTTGATTTTCCTACACCCGAAGAACCGATGAACGCAACTGTCTTTGTTTTCTGCAGATATTGCTTTATTTGCTGTAGACCATCTCCTGTTAATCCGGAAGTTTCCATCACTGGAACACCAACCGCTACATTTTCAATCTCAAATCTCTTTGCCTGTAAATCATCACACAAATCTATTTTTGTCAGAATTATGACCGGAACAGCTCCACTATCCCATGCTATGGACAGATAACGTTCTATCCTTCTTATATTGAAGTCCCTGTTTAATGCCATACACAAAAATATGGTATCTATATTAGCGGCTACTACCTGCTCCATACAATTTTTCCCAGCAGCTTTTCGAATAAAAACGCTTTTTCTCGGCAGCACTTTGTGAATAACCGCCACATCATCTTTAAAAGAATATTCTACAAGAACAAAATCTCCTACAGATGGAAATTCTGAAATTGCAGAAACATTATATCTGAATTTTCCCGAAACTCTTGCCAGGCACTCTTCCTTATCCATGACCACACGAAATAAATCCTTTTCCTGCGATATCACTCTTCCAAGTTCATATTCTGAATGCACTGAAGCAATTTTATAATATTGCTCACTTGCTCCCCATTGTTCTAATCCCATTTCACATTCCTTTCCCCAAAATACAATTACTGTTTCATTTCTTCTACAATTTTGCCCATCATCTGTTCAAACTGACATTTTGCTTTCGTCTTATCTGTTGCTCCATCATATACACTATAATAGAAAAACATATTTGCATAAAATTTAACTGCTTTCTCTTCTGGATTTTTTATTTCCATATTTTTGAACAGATCCTTCACGTATTCTGCCGGTCCAGATACCAGATATTGCTGATATAAGTTCTGCATCTCTTCACTACGAAACTGCTCTATTGTCAGCATTTTCCGAAACGATGATGCAAAATCATCCTCTGTCCAGTATTCAAACATAGACTTGCTGTATTCCACAAAATCATCCAATGATACTGTCTCATACTTTTCAGGCGTTTTCTCTTTATCCTCTTGTGGCATATCATATTCTGTTGCCTGTTCGCCATCCTGCTGCTCCATACGCTGTACAATACAGTCAAAAATATCTCTTTTGCTTTTGTAATGACGGTACAATGCCCCTTTTGTCATATCAAGTTCTCCTGCTATCTGGCTGACGGAGACAGCCTCGTAACCATCTCTGGCGAACAAATGCAATGCCACAATTAATATTTCCTCTTTCCTATTACCCATGCACATTTCCTCCAAAATAAATAAACGACCGTTTACATCTCAATAATAGTAAACGGTCGTTTATTTGTCAAGATTTTTCTTTTTGCTTATATTATCTCTTTTTATAAATCAATAACTCTGGATTTTCATCATTCTTCTCATATGTACATACCAGAATAAAATCCATATTTGCCAGAATGCCAAAGCATCTTTCTGCTCTGAATTCAGACTCCAGTTGATTCCCCAGATAGGTTTTCTGATCATCAAGGAATTTCACTTTTTGTCCGTTCGGCAGTTGATATTCAAGATTCACATATTTTCCCACAAGTGCATTTAATTTGTCTACCCTTGGAAGTCCATCTATATGCAGATCATTTATTTCGTTTATCAATTGTTTTTTAAACTCTTCAAACTGCCCATTGTCACTAAGTTCATCATATCTTTTCCAGTAATCCAACTTTGGAAGTATTTCTTTCAAATAAGATCCTGCCTGTTCTTCGGTAAAGTTTTCATTTACCATATTCTTTACACACACATCAATCAATTCGTCCATATCGTTATATGTATATGTTCCATCTACATAGCACCATTTACAATACTCCTCATTTAATGTGCCATCCTTATCACGTCCCAATATGGAATCATCATCAATTGGCATTCCACAGCACTGGCAGAACAGCTTTCTTGGTTCTCCCAAAAGCGTATTGATTGAAACATCAAATTCTTTAGATAAGAGCTTAAGTGTATCAGTATTTGGAACTGTATCACCATTTTCCCAACGTGATACCGCCTGCCTTGTTACCATGATTTTATCTGCCAGCTCGTCTTGTGACATTCCTCTTTCAGTACGAAGTTTCAAAATAATATTTTTTGTTTTCATAGTGGTCACCTCCATAACCATATCATATAACCAAATCCATATTCTGAAAAGCAACTTGCTGTTGCCATACTCTATCTAATAGAGATGTACGTACTTCCATACTTCTGTATTTGTGCTGTAATAGCTTTTTCCGTACTGAATTTTGAGTGCAAATTTCCATAAAAATATTGGTGGCAACGTGGAGTTTCTTGTATTTTATTTCAATGGAAAGCAGATATCTATTTCCATATATCCATCTTCTCCCACCAAGCGATAAATATCAAAAATCGGCCGTCTTTCATCTAATTGATTCCCAGTCTTCGAAAGCCATCTGCAAAATATCTCCTGATATACCATAAAAAGAAACTGTGGGAACCCCCTAAAATGATACGCCGCATATTTTCCCTCTTGGAAATTCTGAAGCAATATATGTTCATTTTTCTTCAATACCAATTGCTCTGGAGAAACAGTCTGGCACAAGTCATACATGCAATGATCTTCGTCTGTAATCGTTGGATCATCAATTGTACACTCCATATATAATGTCTCTTCTGTAGCAAGATACTCATATTTTTCTATAAACCGGCACCACTCCTGTGGAAGCTGATGGTAATTCCCCTTCTTTCTTTCATAAATAACTGTGAAACTGTCAAGATTCTCAATAGTGATTAACTTACCTGCATCATCAAGAGCATCTAATGTTACTCCATGAGAAAATGAACTTGCTTCTACCATCTGCTCACTTGTTTTCCGAAAATCACCTGGAGATAAATTCAAATGCTTTTTAAATGCTGTTGCAAAATTTGACGAGGAGTACCCATATTTTTCACCAATTTCTGTAATGCTTTTTTCTTTCTCAACTTTCAGACACCATGCACTTCTCTCCAGACGAATCCTCTTAATAAATTGATAAAGAGCTTCATCCGTTTCTTCTTTGAACATACGTGTCAGGTGATATCTGGAATAAGAACAATAGTGAGCTACATCATCTACTGTAATTTCCTCATCAATATGGTCAAATATATAGTTAATGGCTTTATTTATCACTGCACTGCGTATTTCATAATTTTCAGTATTATCCATTCAGTTCACCACACTTTCGTTTACCCGTTTGCTTCCTTATTAAAAATACTGCAATAATCGCTGTAAGTGTTTCAGAGCATGGAGCAGTAAGCCATACACCCGTCATTCCTAAAATTGCAGGAAAAACCAGCGTAAATCCCAAAAGGAAAACAATTCCTCTTAATGTCGAAATGATTGCAGATGATCCTGCATCCCCACAGCTTGTGAAATACATAGAATTCACTACATTATATCCCATAGCAAGAAATGTTATAGCATAAATTTTAAAACCTGTTGCAACCATATCAGCCACTTTATTATTACATCCAAACAAACCTGCATACTGCTTTCCTGCCACAAAAAATGCTATAGCTATTATCAATCCTATCATAAACAACATCTTATTCGTAGTTTTTCTTAAAGCAAAAGCCATCTCTTTCTCTTTCGCACCCCAACATCTACTGACAAGGGGACTGATTCCCTGCCCAAATCCAATACAAATCATACTGTAACCATAAACTACAAATCCCAAAATTGTAAATGCTGCAACACCTTCTGCTCCTACATATTTCATAAGCACATAGTTGAACATAAACATGGATATGGCACTTGCCATCTCTCCAATAAATTCAGAAGATCCATTGAGAATCATTTCCTTGTTTATCTCTCTGTCAAATGAAAACTTCCGAAATCCGATTCCTGTTTTTCGACTAATGAAGTAAAACATCTGAACCAATACAGTCAATAGCTGTACAATTAATGATGCTACAGCACTTCCCTGAATTCCAAATCTCATAATATCCACAAAAAAGAAATCGAGAACTCCATTCAAGATGCATCCTGCAATACTGACAAGCATACAAATCTGCGGCTTGCCATCAACACGGATAAACATTCCAAGGATTGTTCCAATTACCATAAGTGGATACGTAAACAGCATGATTCTATAATACTCAGTAAAGTAAACTGACAAATCACCGTCTGCTCTTAAAATCTTCAAGATTGGTGTAAAAAGTAAAAATACTATAACAGAAATTGCCACACATATGATCAGGGCAGCTACTACTGTCTGTGAAAATACTTCTGATGATTTTTTTCGTTCATTTGCCCCAAGCATTCTGCCACTGATAACAGAACCACCTACACCAATGCAAAGTCCTGTTCCAAGGTAAAAATACAGTATCGGCAATCCCAAATTGATTGCAGCCAACGCATTTTGCCCTACATAGTTCCCAGTAAAATATCCATCCGTTATTGTTATCACGGTCTGTAATAACATTGCAATAATACTCGGAATGGAAAACTGAAGTATCATTCTTATTTTGTTTTCTTTGATTTGTTTAATATTCATACTTACCTCTCTCCTTTTTTCCTTTATTATAGAGATGTAAGTATTTCTATACTTCTGAATTTGTGCTGTAATAGCTTTTTCTATATTTTACTTTTCTTCAATGTTCTTTCCTAGAGCGTGTCTGAAAAAGGCTTTCTGCAAGATGTGCGGCGCAATTTGCGGGAGATTTCGCCTGAATGAGGGCGGCGTAGCGGGCTACGTGTCAACTGAATGAAGGCAAAATATACCGTAAATTGAGGCGTGCAGGTTGTAGGAATGATTTTTCAAACACGCTCTAGTTTCTATTCTAAATCAGCTATATATTAAGAGGTTTTCTTTTTTCCATAGAAAAAAGGCTCCGAAAACCTCATAATCACTAGAAAATAAAGTGTTTATGAAGGTTTCGGAGCCTTTATAAATTCTGATTTAATTTACAATATTAATAATTTGAAGAATTATTTACCAGCCATCTGCTTTGCGAAAAGTTGTAGCAAAATGTACTGTTTACCAGGGTTTTAAGAAATTTATTTTTTGTTTTACGCAAGTTCTACGCAAATTGAATTAGTACTAGGAATCAAAAATTTTTCAAACTTTTTACGCAAAGATGCATTTACGCAAAAATTATTCGGTTCTTGGCTAAATGAGTAGAGTACGCAATTTTGATAACTTGCCAATTTCTTGACTAAAGTTCATATTCTTTGTTAAAGCTGACTTCGTCTTTAATACTTAACTAAAGCTGACTTCGTCAAAGAGTGAAGTATTAACTCAAGAAGTTACCAGCCTTCTTTACTTCCTTACTTATTGTGTCATCCAAAACATGTGTGTATGATATTGTTGTGCTGTAATTGGCATGTCCCATAATACTCTGTATAAATAAAGGATCGAGACCTTTTTCAAAACAGCGAGTAGCAAACGTATGCCTGAAAGCATGCGGATGTAATCGTTCAAATGTTTTTGGAGGTCTTCCCTCTGCTGATGCCTTATAAAGCTCTCTTAAATTAATGTTTTGTACTATCTTAGTAAGATCATGTGCGATTACGTATCTTGTTACTGGAGAACCTACAGTACTTGTGAATACTAAGTCTCCAAATTCTGGTTTCGCTCTCCATCGGTCACCCATCTTATCTCTAATTTCAGCTTGTTTCCTTTTCCAACTTTTTAATAAATCCTCTGTCTCACCAAAGAAAGGTATTGTTCTAAAAGAATTGAATGTTTTTGGTGTGGTTAATTCTTCAATCTTTGTACCATCTATGTATGCTGTTGACATGGATCGTTTAATATAAATCTCTTTATCCACAAAATTTATATCCTGCCACTGTAATCCGGAGAATTCTCCAATTCTAATTCCGGTTAATAGCAGTATAGCATAAGCTTCATAGTAATAACTACTCTTTGCTTCATTTAAAAAGAGATCCTGTTCTTCATGTGTCATAACCCTTCTTTTATGCTGAGTATAAGTACTCTTAACTAAAAGTCCCACACAAGGATTGACTGGTATAATCCTGTTAATAACAGCAATATCTAAACATTCTCGTAAAACTCCTATAGCTTCTCTGATTGTTCTTTCTCCATAACCCTTCTCTGTTAGTTCGTTTGTTGCTACTTGTAAATTTATTTGAGTAATATCCTTTACACGTTTTTCTCCCAAAATAGCAATAAAAGTATTTTTTGTTTTTCTATTATATGATTTTATACTACTAGTAGATTTTAATTGTGGAACTTTAAATTTTTCAAACCATTCTTCATACCAATCTTTTAAAGTTACATTGGGTCTTACACCTTTTTCATCACGTAAAACTTCTGCCTTTTTTAACTCAAAAGCTTTCTTTAATTTTGACAAACTCATATCATAAAGATCAATTTTTACGCCATTAATAGTGGCTCTCGCTTCGTATCTGCCATCTTTTCTCTGTGAGAACCCTTTTCCTAAATTTTTACCATTTAAAGCTTTTCCCATAATTTAAATAGCTCCTTTCTTGCTAATTCTCACAAACGTATTTGATACTTTGCGCACTTGTCTAAATAGTCATCGAATAATCTCTTATTTACATATAACCTATTTCCAAGTCTTATTGTAAATGTACTTGTTTCCCTTTTTAAAAGTTCCCTGACTTTTGTTTCTTTCCAACCGGTATATTCGCAAACCTCTTTTAATGATAATAATGCTTTTTCCATAATATTAACCTCCATTTTAAGATAACATTAAAGTGTCCACAAAGAACATTTTGAATTTGCACACATGCAGGTAATCTCCTGGGCTAAAGTGGTACCGGCATCTGGAAAGAGATATTTTGTCTACTGACTTCTTTTGTTTATTGCTCATCATCTTGAACCTCCTTTGTAAATATTTTGAAATGCTAAACTAAAGATAGCTACAAACATCTCTAAAATATTAATGCAGTTCTTCGACAATGAATGACCCCATTTGATTAAATGTGGACAATAAAAGAACACCCTAACGATTAAATTAGAGTGTTCTGAGATTTTAGAATTGATGATTCAGAATCATCACCTTTATCAGAGTTTTCTCGGTTAAACTCTTTTTGTAATTAGAAGTACTGTGCTAAAGCCTTTACAGAATTTTTCGATTAGCACACGTTGAAGATATCTCCCTCCACTATGCCATGCCTATAAAACTCAGGGATTGCCTGGGCTAAAGCTTTTTAATCATATTTGGATTATTAGCGAAATTAAATGAATATGGATATATCAGCTTTGGCAATCTATACCCCTAATGCAATCAAACTTCTCTATCAATCCAAAGGTCTTGGCTAATGCTGCAAAAATCTTAGCAGGACAGTCTAAAATAGAAATATCACCAGTAATAAAAGACATAAGTTTGTCTTCAGCTAAATTTGTGTAAATCATCAAATCTTCCATAGTTGTTTTGTATTGCTTCATTAATTCTTCTAATAATGTCATTTCACACACCTCTCTGTTGTTTCATGTTTGCTAATTCTAATACTTCATTTGATTGTATTTTAGCATGTGAATCAGTGTGATTCGATTGTGAGACACTGTGAGACTGTTGGATCTCTTGTGGTCTTTTGTGAACTCTCTGGACCATTTTGAGGTCCTTGTGATGCATTGCTAAAGAGTACCCGGCGATGAAACCTAGGTACTCTGCTTTTAATTCTGCCAACCAAACTCTTCGTTACCATCACTACCATCTGTACTATTGTCTGTGCCACTTCCGGCACTACTGTCACTTTCGGTAGATTCTGTAGTTGTATTGCTTGTAGTTTGGTCTGTTGGCATTTGTGTACTAGAGTTGCCTAAACTGCTCTTGTACTGATTGATTTTTGTTTGTACTTCTCCTTTTGCTTGCTCGTATACCTTACGGTAAAACTTCTGATTGTCTTTTGTTTTTAATTTAGCTAACAGGTCTTCGATTTCTCCTTCGATTGAAGTTACCTGGGCTAAATCGGAATCACTCTGAATCTCTAATTCCTCGTAGTCATAGATTAAATCATTTAGTCTTGAGACTACATCGTCCTCGTCCTCTTCATCACCTTCTGATTCTGTCGTAGCTGTTGTGGCCACCTTCTTCTCAGTTGTTGTAGCAGTGCTACCATTTGAGGACGTTTTACCACTCTTCTCCAGAAGGTCAGTTTGGGTTAAAGTGGTGTCAAAAGAGACAACCGGCTTACCGCTACACAGAGCATTCATGCTATCCTTCCAGATGCTTCCAGGGTATGTTCCACCCCACAGATCTTTCACTTCATCGTTGTTGTCCGTTCCAACCCAAACTGCGATGGAGTAGTACGGGCTAAATCCGCAGAACCATCCAGATCTCTGATTGTTAGTAGTACCTGTTTTACCAGCGGATGGCATACCACGTTCCAAACTCAATCCTCTACCAGTTCCCTTTTTGATTACATCTTGCATGATTTCAGTAATCTCTTTGGTAGCGTACTGTTTGTAAACTCTTGAAGGAATTTCACCTTTTGCTACTTCATTTCCATCACTGTCTTCAATTGAATCAATGCATGAGGCTTTTCTGTAGATTCCACCGTTTTTGATAGTGGCGTAACCACTTGCCATTTCTACAGTGTTAACACCGTAGGTTAAACCACCGAGTGCTGCTGCGTCGTAGTAGTCACTAGGAACGATGTGACTAAAGTCCATGTTCTGTACATACTTCAATCCAGCTTTTGGTCCAATGTCATCCAAAATCTGCCAAGCAACGGTGTTCCTTGATTCTATGACAGCCTGCGAGACCTTAATAAGACCATTGTAAAGTCCATCACTATTGGAGGGACCTCCTTCAAACTTTTGGTCATTTACTATCGTGTCTGGACTGTATCCTTTCTCGAAAGCAGGTGTGTAAACCACTAGAGGTTTAATTGTACTACCCGGCTGGTTGTACGATTGGAATGCTCTGTTTAGAGTTCTTCCATTACCTTCTTCGCTTTCTTGACTTCTCCCACCAACAATGGCAATTACTTTACCAGTGGTATTGTCGACTACTGTTGCTGCGCCTTGTACCAGAAACTCACCATCTTTTTGTTTTTTGGTGAACTGGGCTAAATTGGAATCAACAGCCTTCTGCAACTTCTCTTGGGCATTGTGGTCAATGGTAGTTTTAATTTTGTAGCCACCTGTGAAGAGTTCTTTTCGCATCAAATCGTACTCTTCCAAGTACCGCTTTCTGTAGTCCTTGTAGTCTCTTACTGAGCTAAAGCTGTAATGAAACTCAAAGCCATCCTGCTTCATCAGATTTTCTACAACACAGTCGATAGCGTAGCTTACCTCGTAATTGTAGAAATCTCTTTGATTCTGAATTACAGTTGTATTAGACTTTTTGGCAGTCTTGTAGGCTTTCTTGGTAATGTAACCCTGATCTCTCATTCTTTTCAGAATTAGATTACGTCGTTCTTTGTTATTGCTGTAGTTACTGACTGGATTGTAGTAGTACGGAGAATTAGGGATTGCACACAGTGTAGCAGTCTCAGCTAGAGTGAGCTGGTCTAAATCCTTTGAGAAGTACGACTGTGCCGCTGACGCTATTCCATAGCAGTTATTGTAGAAGTATACATTGTTAATGTAAAATTCTAAGATCTCCTTCTTAGAGTATTTCTTTTCTACTTCTAAAGCTAGAAAGATCTCTTTGAGTTTTCTAGCGTATGTCTTCTTGTTGCTTAAGAAAACATTTTTTACCATCTGCTGTGTGATGGTACTACCACCTCGTTCGACTCCTGTACTTTCTCCGAGCTTACCTCTTACTAGAATTTCTACAGCTTTTGCTGTTGACTGTAAATCAACTCCATGGTGGTCGTAGAATCTTTTGTCTTCTACTGCAACGAAAGCATTCACAACTTCCTGTGGAATGTCGTTGTATTTGATGTAGTCTGTATCTCTGTTTTGACGAAGCTTGGCTAAAGTGTTGCCATCCTTGTCGTAAACAAAACTGTTGTCTTCTTTTTTGAAAGTACTTTTGGTACTGTTCTCGATTGTGACATGAGCATTGTTGTAGCACTTGGCTAAATCAGGCATTGTCTTGAAAGAGAGTACAAAAGCATAGAGCAAGGTCGCTCCACACGCAACGGTGATTAGACCGGTTACTACGGTTGCAATCCCTTTGAGAACTTTTTGGGAACGGTAGAAGGCCTGGTTAAAGCCCTCTATGATTCTTCTCCAGTCAATTGTAATTCCATGTTTTTGTTTCTGTGAATTGTCCTCTTTGCGTTCTTCATTCTCTTTATTAACGTATCGATTTAATTCATCTGAAAGTAAATTACTGTAAACCTCATTAAGTTCTTTTGTGTTGCCCTTGACTTCTGATCTAGGGGAAGCATTCGGAACTCTTTGGGAAGTGTTAGACCTCTGTGGATTGTTTGGTACTCCATTTGACCTCTTAGTAGTTTTGCCTGAATTGTCAGCTACGCTGGCTGACTTGGCTAAAGCAGAACCAAGAGTTCTTCTGGCTTCGCCTTCTCTCTGGGCTAAAACCCTATCGAGATCTGACTGGGCTAAACCAACGCCGTTGGACTTTTTGCTGCTAGACGGTCGTACGTTTGTCTGTCTTGGATTGCTTTGGCTAGGTCCACAACTTGACTGGACTAAAGTAGAACCATTTCTCCGTTGTGTACTTTGATTAGGTCTAGAGCCTTGTCTGCCACTGTTGGAATTGTTCGTATGTTGTGATCTGTCTTGCACGTAATCACCACCTTACTTTTCTGTAGAGGTGCCTTCCTCTGTAGCTGCTGTAGATGTTGTAGAGTCTTCTGTGGTAGTTGTGACTGTAGCGTCGGAAGCATTGGTGTTGATTGTTGTGTCACCTGCGGACTCTTTGGACTTCTTTGTGTAGTTAAAGTTTGTGTTCTTGATTACGAATTTAGTTACTTCTCTTGCATTGAGAACTTCTTTGATTCTGTCTTTTGTGTATTCTCTTTCCATTGCTGTGAGATTCTTGTAGTCGTACTCCTTGGCTAAAGCTGTTGCCTTCTCCTTGTAGTCAGAGTCGCTAACAGTAATACCTTCTTCTTCAGCAATGGCATCGCACATCAGATAGTACTTAACGTTCTCTTTAGCGTAGTCTTCTAACTCTTTTTTGTATGTGTCCTCGTCATCGTAACCCATCTGCTGAATCATTTCTTTGTATGTGATTCCCATTGACTTAGCGTATTCTTTGTAGTAGTTCTCGTTGAATTCGATTTCGTCTTTCAGTTTGTCTTCTGGGTATTTTGTTACTTCTGTTTTATCAAGAAGTGCATCTGTAACTGCGTTCTCCTGTGCGGTCTTGAAGGACTCTTCCACATCCTTGGCTAAAGCTTTCTTAACGTAAGCTTTATAGTCCTTTACAGTTTTGTAATTTGTGTACTTGGAAATGAAAGAATCTGTGAGTTTGTCTGGAACACTGACTACGTTCTTAATGTAATTGATTGTTGTCTCAAAGACAGCTTTCTTCTTGGCTAAAGATTTTTCCTCGTAATTGGCTGGGAAGGTAACTTTTACTTCAACTTTATCCCCGGCTTTGTGACCAATCAACTGTTCTTCGAAATTGTCGATCAACGAGTTTGAACCGATTTCAACATCATAGCTATCAGTGCTGCCATTTTCAAACTCTTTGCCATCTATTTTACCAACAAAGGTTATGTTTACAAGGTCACCACTTTTGATTTTACTTGTTGTGTCTTTGTCGAACAAATCGTTCTCGTAAAGATACTCTGGAGCTGCATCATCAATTGCTTTGTCTGTGATTTTCTCTTTTTCTTCACAATCGACCTTTAAACCGATGTACTGCTTAATCTTGAGATTATCTGTTGTGATGGACTTTTTCTGATTCTGTTCGATGTACTGCTTTGTTCCTACAGTGTTTGCAGGATTTGTACACCCAGCTGCCATCATGGCAGAGAAACATAACATAGCTGCTACAATTGCTGGTTTTCTAAACTTTATCATTCTTTTTCTCCTTTTGGTTCTTAGTTAAATGTTCTTGGTTGTTATTGTTCTAAATGTTGTTCTTAGTTAAAGCTGCTTACCTCACTTAGAGTGCTTGAGTAAGTAGTCTGCCACATAGAACTTTTTGATTGTTAATCTAATTTCATTACGGACCATTTTAGCTTTCATCTCTTCTACTGTGCTAAAGCCTGACTCACGTGCCAGCTTCGCTTCTTCCTTCTCTGTGAAAGTGTTTGGAACTTCTAGAGCATTTGCCTTAGCAATGGCATCCACAGCTAACCTCTCTTTGAGTTGTTCCTGGGCTAAAGCTTTGATGTGAGCATTGTAGTCCTCTTCAGTTTTGTACCCCATGTTGTTTTTGTATTCACTTTCGCTTACTCCTGAGTAGAGAGCATTGGAATTGTCATTGACAATCAAAATGTTTTCGATCTCCTTCAATTCCTTGTTTGGGTACTTTTTAACCTTTGTGTGCTTAAGTAAAACTTCAATGGCTTTTTTTCGATTTGTCTGCTCTGTTTGGAGCTTTGCCTTTGTTTTGAGGTCTTTCTTGATGTGTCGTTTGTACTGGGCTAAAGAGGAATACTTTGTGTGCTGTTGAATGAAATCATCAGTGACAACATTAGGTATTTCTACACTTTTTAAAATGTATTCTACCTGAACGTTAAAGGTAACCTCTTTGTCAGCAACGAAATTGTCTGAGTAATTGTCAGGCAATGTCATTTTGACATCAAAGATCTCTTCTGGTTTGTGACCGAGAATTTGTTTTTCAAAGTTCTCATCAATACTACCATTTCCTAAAGTTATTACTAACCCTTTTACATCACTATTTCTGAAAGAGCTGCCATTGTATCGACCTGTGTAGCTCAAGCAGACAGTGTCGCCTTCTTTAATTTGGCTTTGGGTGTCGTGCTGCTTTAAGTTCTCGTTTTGAAGGTACTGGGCTAAAGAGAAGTCAACTAGGTCATCTGTGACTTCGTCCGCTTGTGTCTTCGGTATCTTTAGACTTTTGTATTGTGAAATACTAATGTAGTTGTTATTGCACGACTTGTATTTCCACATAGAGATCATCTTTAGAACTCCTAGAGCAATCAGTATTACAAGTAGTAAAATTCCTACTACCATTGCAATCTGTTTTCTATGTTGTAGTTCTTTTTTGGTTCTTCTAGTTCTCTTATTACTGTTGTTCAACATTATCACCTCCTTCTGCTATTGTGTTGGTAGGTGTTGGAGGTGTTTGATTCTGCGAAGGCGTTGGAGGTGTATCAGGTGTTGGAGGTGTAGTCTGTTCTTGACCTTGCTTGTTATCTCCTGGGCTAAAGCTTTGACCTAGACCACCATCTCTAAAGTTCTTAGTCTTCTCATTGATCTTATTTCCTAGGGAAGAGTCTTTTCTTAATACTGTGACTTCCAACGCTCCGGCAATTACAACTAACCACAGAAGTGCTGTTGTCCAATAAATTTTACCATTGTTCTCTTTAGAGTTTTCATTGCTATTGCTTTTGTCTACGTCTTCCCTTTCGTCGAAACCGTTGTTGTCAGTCTTAGTACTTAGAGTAATTGGAAGACTTCTAAGACATTTGAGATTTTTAGTACTTCTGAGAGTTTTAAGATCTTTCGCACTAGAGTACTGGGCTAAAATCCTACCCTGCAAACTGTTAACCCTTTTGTCTGTGATAGAGTACTGGGCTAAAGGTTCTGTCACCTCTTTACCACTTGACGGTTTGATGGCAGCGAGACTTAATGCTAATGTTGCTATTGCTCCTACTGCTATCATTTTGTTTAACTTCACTTTTTTATCATCCCCTTACTTCTTATCATTCTCAGTTCTTACACTTCCTAAATGAAAGAAAGGGGACCAAACTAGTCCCCTTGTTTCTGAGATTGTTGCTTTTAGTTGATTCTAATTCTGTGGCGATTTGAGAATTAAATTTAGTACATTGTTGTGCTGATTTCGTATCTACCAATGAACTCTAATTTTTCAACAGATTTGTTGTATTTGAAGACTTCATCTGTAAACAACTCATTACTTTGTAGTGTTTGATTTACACTGTGAACCATTCCTTTCAAATGCTTTCTAACTTCATTTTCACTATCTAATGGATTTGCAGAGGATTCAGGAAATAAAAGTAGTTCTAAAGTACTTGATGGGAGAATGTAGTATGATTCATTGAATACCTGGGCTAAACCAGACAACAATTCTTCATTGCACAACAATGATGTTGAGTATGAGAGATCTCTGTTCTTTATTATAAACATAGGTTGTACTAATTTACAGTTTGTAACAAGATCTTGCATTTCTCTAATTGTTTCTTCTTTTTGCAAATCATTAGTTGTGAAGGTTATTGTAGGTTCTCTAAGATCTTCTGGATCAAGGCCTTTATCCTGAAATAATTCTGCAAGTCCAGGAATGGACAAAATTGAGAGAAACTCATACTTACATTTTTTAAGATTCTCTTTGGCTAAATCCCAAAGAGCATCTATTGTCATATCTCCAATAACATTTTTAAAAGGATCTAAGTTATCCTCTGAAAGATAAATCTGAAAAGCGCTGTTCTCTTCGTTCTTGACTAAAACTAGAGCCTGCTTCAAATCTCCAAGATCTCTTGTGATACAGTTTGCCAAATGCGATTTAATAATCGGATCGAAGACTTTAATATTCAGTGATGATTTGAAATCCTTCATTGTACTTCGAATCTCTTCCAGATTGTTTTCACAATAGCCAATACAGGATTTAATAAAATCTTTTACACCTTCAATCCCGCTTTGTTCATGAATCTCTTTTAATCTGTTAAAATTAAATAATGCATGTGCATTGCTACTCTTTTTGTGTTTTGCTTCTTTAGCATCTGAATCTTTGTTGCCTAAGTCTACAGCTTTTGTTTCTACACACAGCTGTTCCATTGAGACCTGTCTTCTACTAAAGTTGTCACCTCTCTGTCTGGGAAAATCTCCTTGACCGCATTTTCTACTACATGTTTGAATTCTTCTTTGTTATACATACGTATACCTCCTTAAAATAATCTGCACTAAGGGTGCAGTATACAGTATGACTAACCATGATAAATCTTTGGTGATAGTGGGCTTGACTAAAGTGTTAACCTTAGCTAAAGCACTACTCCACTCTTCGAAGAATTACATTGAGCAAGTACAGCAGAAATAGTGGTGCCATCACTACCATCACCATTACATCTAGCTCTGGAATCTTAAATCCCATTACTTCGTAGTATGTAGTGTTGTAGAAACCGTAAGTTGTATCTCTAACCACAATGTAAATGTAGTTACCAATCAACATTATCATCGAGAAGTAACTAAGAAAATTACTTTTGAATACGTGGCTAAATAGGGATAGAAATAGAAGAAAAATCAAAGTGATACCACTTAGAATTACACCAGAATTCTTCATTAGAAGTAACAATGTGTCTAGCATCTTAGCGTAAAGTTTAGCATCGTCTAGAAGCTTTGCTAAAGAGACTTGGCTAAAGCTGAAACCAATACCACACTTAACTATTGTGAAGTAAAAGACCAACCATACTAGGGATAGTACAATGTACACATTAATGAGACACAGTACAAGGTGTTTACACCTCACGCTACCACCTCCTAGCCATTTCTCGATTCTTTGGAGTCGTCTTAGCGCCATTGCCTGTCTTGTTAGTTTTGCCACCATTGTTAGTTCTCTGGTTGGTGTTCTTGGCTAAAGTGGCTGCCTTATTACCAACTCTACGTTTTCCGTATCGCTTCTTTGTCTCTTGTTTAGGTCTCTTCTTTTGTTTACGTGTGTTTCTGTCTTCGAAGCACAAGTAGTCTGCGTACGGATTTAACTTAGTAATACTACCTTTGACTCCCTTTGCATTGATTAGGGACCTGTCAAAGACAGCTTCATTGTCAAAGTTAAAGTGGATTGACAGATCGTCTGAGGCTGCATAGGTATCTTTGAAGATTTCTCTAGCAACGTCTAACTGTGTTGATGGATGCTGGAGACTTGGATTAAAATGGGTGAGTACTAACCTCTTGACATTAGCGTGCTTGGCTAAAGTGGCCGCTTCGTTAAAGGTCATGTGGTAATTCTTTACCTTATTAATCTCATCCTTTCTTTCGCTCTCACCTGAACCAACATACATTCCTTCACAAACAAACAAATCACTATGGGAGGCGTACTCAACAATGCTCTCTGTTGGTCGTGTATCGGTGACATATGTAATTTTAATCCCTTTTCTTTCCGGACCTAAAATCTGGTCATTTCTGACTTTATTTCCCTCGAAATCTCTTGTAGCGAATCCTTTTGACAATTCTCCCCATGCTCTCTTAGGGACTGATTTTGCTTTTTCTACATCGAACTTACCTACATGTCTTAGGTAAAAACTGTAACCATAGCAACTGATACTGTGATTAAGTCTGAACGCATCGATCTCTAAAGTATTCGTGAGAATAAAATCTGATTCACCTGTAAGTTCAATAAAATAAATTGGGAACTTTAAAGTAGGTAAAACCAAATAGAGAGAGTTAACGTAACGTCGAATTCCTTTCGGACCGGCAATGATAACTCTCTCTGTTCTACACGAATTGTGAATCTGCAGTAATACTCCGGCTAAACCGAGAACATGATCTGCATGTAGATGTGTTATTAAAATAGTACTGATTGACTTTGCAGTCCAACCAGAACTGCTAATCCCCATCTGGGTTCCTTCTCCAGCATCGATTAGAATGATATCACCATCTGCTCGAACCATAGCCGAAGTTAGTCTTCTATGTGGTTGTGGCACTTTACCACTTGTGCCAATAAAATAAAAATCTAACATTTTTCTTTTTCACTTTCCTTTTACTTTCCTAAATTCTTTCCTTTTATTTTTCAGTACCTATCATCACCTCGTAGTTTACCCAAGATTAGAACAATCAAGGTCATTACTACAAATAATGAGAAAGGTGAACCACCAGTCAGCACACTGACTATCCACTGGGTTAAAGCAGTAACAAAGCTAGTAATCATTTCTAGCAAAGCTGCCACCAAATCCATAACGGACAGGAGTTGAACTGACTGGGTTAAAGCGGTCACAGTCCACCTCTCACAGGGAAGCGATGAAGGCAAGTTCATCATCGCTCCAAATTTGGTAATGACATGGCTTTAAATTATCATTTGTTATTTTCATGATTTCACAGAAAGCTTTGAGAGCATCTTCGAGAGTTTTGAACTCGTATGAATTGTCTGTTCCAATTTCTCTGACTTTTAGAGACTTCTCACCCTCTTTGATCTCAAAGCCATACCATGTGGTAATCTTTTTAATCAAATTAAATTTAGTCATGCATTTCACACCTCTACTTCTGTGTAAGGTATTTAACGATTGTCTGTGCTGCAGTCTTCAAAGCATCGCAATCGTCCTTAGTTCGCTTAAGTTCCTGACTCAAAGAATCACACTGTTTTGTCAGTGCTTCGTTCTCAATTCTGAGATTATTATTCTCCACTCTTAATTCCTGGCATGTCTTAGCTAAACCATTATTGCTACCTCTTAAGTTTGCGATGATACGTTTGAGCTCTACTATTTCGGCTTCTGCCATTGTAAGTCGGTCTGCTGCTTTGAATACTTCTTTTTCTTCTGGTGTGTTGTCATTGTCCTCTTTGTTGTCATGTTCATCTGGACTAAGGGAATTATCAAGACTGGTCTGATTCTCATGCATGTTTGAAGGAATCGCATCTCTGATGAGCTTGTTTAAAAGTTCTGTATCTTCTCCAATTCCGAAGCGAAGTGTCGCTGTAAGAAACTCCGCATTGCTTAATTTCTTACGTCCATTTGTTTCTTCCTTCTTTGGAGCTTCTGCCTGCTCATCGATTGTCTGTTCCTTCTTTGGAGCTTCTTCCTGCTCCTCAATTGTCTGTTCCTCTAAAGCTACAATAACACTTCTTAAAAAATCATTTACTGTCATTTTTATTATCTCCTTTTCAATTTATTGATTCTTTTCAATTCATTAATTTTACTGTCTACAAATTTGTGTCACTCACTGGCATCTTCAATTATACTTGTACAAATTTTGCACTGACCGTTGATGGTACACAAACCATTGTCTTCTGTGAAGAATACTTTGTTTGGTGTTGTAAAGTATACTAAATTCTTTGTTCTGGCAGTCATAGTATCTTTTGTCTGTTCCACCTCTTGTAAGAAACTTAAAGGGAATGGAAATGTTAAGATTACAAAACCACTTCCTTTAAGAGCAATGAAATTTCTACTAAGACCATTTAGAGTGTAAGGAGTACAATGCTCTAGGAAACTTCCCAGTCCTATGATTGCATCTGTTCTACCCACTTTTCCGGCACTTGTCAAAGAAACAGCTGCTCTTGTTTTCTTAACTAAATTTCTGAAACCGTCCATAGTAACATTGCCTACGTAACCGAGTAAAAACTTTGGACTAACGAAGATTTCAGAATCTTCAAGTTCCAACAAATAAATGTGCTGATTTGTACACACTGATTGAAAACTGCCGATGCCTTCTACCTTGGTTAAACTGGTTCCTTCTCGTACGCTTAGTGCTCCTGTACTATGTACGAAATATTCTTTCATGATTGCTGCTTTGCAATTGTTTAGCTGTATACTTACTTTACTGTAGTGTGCTGGGCTAAAGCAGACTCCGTCACTATTGTCTGGGCTAAAGCCAAGAGTGCTGTAACGTCTACTGTAGTAACTACCATCTGCTTCTAACGTCTTTACCTCAACACTACACAAATTACGATAGCTTTTTATCATTCAATTCCCCCTACTCTTCAACTCCTTCAATGAATGTACTCGTGCAAACACACTTAGCACCTTCCATGTCTACTAAACTTTTGTAGACTACGACGTCTTCTGGAACTGTAGCAACATTGTGATACATTTCGCTGTCTTTTCTGAAAATGATTACAGAGTCTTTTTTGATCTTGTCATCATTTGGAGTTATTGAAAGTGTTTTAAATTTATCACTGCCAATGCACCCAATGTCTCTCATTTTTGAGAGCTGTTCTACCTTAGAGAGACCAACAACTACTACGTCTTCTCCATTAAATTTGTAAATCTGTTTTAAATTAACTGTTACATCCATGATGTATCCTCCTATCTTTTTGTTAAAGTTTTATAACGCTATGTTAGTCTTGTCATGTTTTTTAACTAACGAAATGTGATGTACTGTCACGAACCTCCTATTAATTATTGCAGTTATTTTGTGGTGTTTGACCCACTATTAAAATGTTTTGTTTACATTAAAAAGTCTAGATTAGCTGTGACACCAATCTAGACTATTAGTAAGGTGCAGGAAGAAGTGAGATTGTTATGTCTCCCCTCCTGCCTCGCTCCGCTCGGCATCCGGGTCGACGCGTGCTCGCTGCGCTCGCTAAGGGTCGCTTCGCTTTTCTGCTAGGCTAAAACGTCACACTACCTTTGGTTGCTGCGATCACTGGGCTAAATCTAGAGATTCGTCTCTAACGTGACTGCCATCTCTAGTACTGCTTCGCAGATCCTTTCACTACTTACGTCTGAAGACAACAGCAACTACTGCTGTGCCAACGCAAGCTACCATGATGGCTAACAGTAAACCTACTGGACTATTGTCCCCTGTCTTGGTTCCATTGCTAGTCTTTCCTTTACCGTTTGCTCCACTCTTGGAGGAGTTAGTACCATCTTTACCGTTCTTACTACTCTTGCCATTCTTACTCTTTTTCTTTTCATTTCCTGATGGCTTGACAGTTTTGTCAATGCTAATTACATCTTTGTCTGACATTAAATCAGTAGTTGTCATTGCGACCTCTTGTCCATTTACAACGTAATTTCCAGAGATGCTTACAGTATTATTAAGATTTACTGCATTGGTTGCATCCTTCTTTAATTTAACATCGAACTCTAATTCGAGACTGTCTTTGGATGCTAACTTGTCAATTACTGCTGTGACGCCATCTACAGTCACTTTTGCTGTTTTGCCGTTTTTAGTCTTGACAGAACTTCCTTGGCTAAACTTGCCCCATTTACTAAGTTCTTTAAGCTGTTCACTTGGTTCCTCAGTTACTAAGAGATTTGTGGCTGTGTTGCTTCCTAAGTTAGTTACTGTGAGTTTGTATTTTACAGTAGAGTCTGGACCGTATTTAGCTGTTACTTTAGTACCTTCGTAACGACCATCTTTAAGTGTAACTCCTTTAGTTTTATCTGCTAATTTTGCAATGCGTAAAGAGGCAGAGCTTTCAATGGAGATTTTGTCTGAGTCTTCCATTGTCTTGTCACTCTTAAGTGCTTCAAGAGTTGTGTTTGCAGAGAGCTTAGAAGCTGTTACTTTTACTGTGTTTTCCAGACCTTTTGCTGTTGTGGCTTTTGAATTTAATTTAGCCTTGAAGTGCAACTGTACTGAGTCGTTTGCTGGTAACTGGGCTAAAGCGAGAACCTGTCCGGACTCTCCACTGTCAGTACCGCTTGAGACTAATTGAACACTGAAAGGCTCATCTGTATTTGTCGCAATAGCTCCTTGGGTTAAAGTACTTCCCTGGGCTAAAGTGGAATCAGTAGTTGTACCATTTCCTGTACCATTACCAGTAGTTGCACCATTTCCTGTACCATCTAAGCTTGTGGTTGTTCCACTGCCATTGAAGGCTTTGTTTAACAAGTCTGAATCTGTTGTGAGAGTTGTCTCGCTATTAGACTGTGTGCTTGCTTCTGCTGCGTTTACTATTAACGCTCCACCAATTGTAGTGGATTGTGTAGACTCTGTCGATTTTTCTGTAGTAGCGGTAGACTCTGTGGTCTGTGTAGATCCTTCTGTTGAAGTCTGTTCAGTTGTTGTTGTTGTAGTAGCCTGTGTAGACTGCGTTGACTCTGTAGTCTGTGTAGACTGTGTAGACTGCGTTGAGGATGTACTTCCTGTAGAGTTTTCTTCCTGTGCTAAAATGGAATCATTCTCGTACTTAGCCTTGTAGTTCTCATTGTAGGAAACCTCTGCATTACCAATGGTTACTACTTTACCATTTTTAGTTGTGACTTCTCCTGTTTCTGGGATTACAAAACCAGCATCCTCTTCTACCATCCCTTTTAGCTTATCGGAGAGAATGTCCTCAAGTCTAACATTGTAGAGATCAGACTTACCTGTGTTTGTTACTGTAACAGTGTAATCAATCTCATCGCCTGTCTGGTATGTGCCTTCTGTGGCTGTGCCTTCGTAACGACCAGTCTTTTCATTAATCTTTCTGCCTTTAGTTTTATTGGCTAAAATTCCAACAGAGACTGAACCGTCACCAACGACATTGATCTCTGTTTCTGCAGAACTAGAGTCTGTGCTTGCAAGTGCATTTCCACCAATGCTGTAGTATGGTAACATTACCACTTTGTTTGCTAGTCTAAACTGATTTCCACAATCTTTCTTTAATGTTACGGAGAAAGGAATTGAAACGCTATCTCCCACACCGAGGGTGTCGATCTGGGCTAAAGTGGTTCCTTTCTTCTCGAACTTAACTGCCTTACCGTTTGTACTTGTGAGTGTTTTGGCTTGGCTAAAGGTATTGCTTCCACTTACTTTAGCATAGCGATTATCAAGCGTTCCTTTGAGAAGAACACTCTTAAGATCACACGTACCGGTGTTTTTGATTGTGAGTGTGTACTTAACGGTGTCGCCGGGTTTGTATGCAATTCCAACTACATCCGCTGTAGCATCGTTACTTGTGTTACCAACCTTGTCCGCTGTGAGCGAGATTGTTCCTGACGGATTGCCTGGGACATTAATCTTATCGCTATCAGAGTCGGCTGCCAGTGCTACCAAGTTCTGTGAAGGATACTTGGCTAAATCGTCATACTGCGCTTCTAGCTTAACACTGCACTCTGCACCAAAGAACATGGAGGCATTTCCCTTAACAGTACCTTTGATTGTTAAAGTGATACTATCTCCTGCATTTAATTTATCAAGTGAGACAATGTTATTGGCAACGCTAGTCACTTTGACTTCATTACCTGCTGTGGTTGTGGCAGTGCCTACATTAGAGAAAGTAACATCGCTGTTCAATGCTTTCTGTAAGTCGGCTGAAGATGTGCCTGTTAGTTTGAGATTGTACAATGTTGTACCACCTAAGTTGGAAACTGTTACCTTGTACTCAATGTTATCACCAGCTACGTAATTACCAGCGACCTTAGTGCCTTCGTACTTACCGTTGCCAAAGGTCACACCAGTTGTTTTGTTAGCTAAAAGACTAACAGCCATTTTAGGTGTACCTGCCACGTTAATCACATCTTCGGCAGTGTGTTTGGTTAAATCGGATTCAACAACATCGTACTGTGTTGTACCATTTTCAACGTTAGCCCATTTAGCTGTGAGTGAGACCTTATTCACTAATTGTTTAGCTTCTTTGGCATCGCTCTTTATCTTGGCTAAAAAGGAAATCTTAGCCGTAGCACCAGGATCTAACTGAGTGAGTACAGCTGTGTTTTGTCCAGAGGTAGTGATGGTAGTTGTACTTTCTTTTCCTGTTGAGTCTGTAATGACTGCTGTTTTGTCAAAGTAGTATCCATCTGTTCCTGAGAGTAAAACAGCTTTGAGGGCATCGCTAACTGCGTCGGATAATGTGACATCATGGAGAGCCACGTTACCTTCATTCTTAACTGTGATAGTGAACTTGGCTAAGTCTCCTGCTTTGTAAACACCTGCAGTTTTGCTCACGCCAATTACACCATCACTATTGGTCGTGCCTGTAGTTGTTTTGTCCGCTACCATGCTTACTGACATTTGTGGGTAATGGACTGCGTACTTACCAATGCTAATGATTTCAGTGTCATTGTGCATTACTTCGTCAACTGGAAGTGCAACGATCTTAGAGGTGGTGTCAGTAGTATTATCCTTATTTGAGGTGTCGCCCTTAGTATCAGTCTTATTCTCTGTTGTACTACCAGAGGTAGAGGTTTTGTCCTCTGTAGTCTTATTCTCTGTAGAGCTATTGTCTTCGGCAGAGGTTACCTGGGTTAAAGCACCTTTAGTAATGTCTGTAGGATCTGAACCCTTTTCTTCTGTTGTGTCTGAAGTGTTTTCAGTGGTAGTATTGTCTTTTCCTTCTGTCGTACCTTCTGTGGTAGTGTCGTCAGTCTCTGGTATTTCAATTGTGCTTGCTGTTACATTGACTGAGTTCTTTAAATTTAATGCTCTTTTAATGTCCTGTCTTGCGGTCATTGTGAGTTTTAAATTAATGCTTTTACCTGCCTTAATTGTGTCGATTGTAAGGGACTTGGTTAAAGCTCCGGCGCTGTATGCAGGGGCGGTGCCACTAGCTGTGCTGTCTGTAGTGTTGTTTGTAACTGTGTTGTTTGTGGTCGTGCCTGTGTTGGATGTGTCACCATCCACTGAGACAAAAACCTGTTCTCCAGTATCTGTTGTGACATAGTAACCTTTTTGAAGATCAAACTTAATTGTGTTGACATCTACGGAGTTTTTTAACTCTTCACTGATAGTGTCGGTTACTTTTACGTAATGTAGATCGGTGTCTCCATAGTTCTTAACAATGATGTTGTATGTAACCACATCTGGATACTTATAGACTCCAGGGGTTCGTGTTCCCTCGTACTTCATTGTTTCAGAATTGTAGGTTCCGCCTGTTGTTTTGTCGGCTTTAACACTAACTGACAGGTGTGCACCAGAACTAACTCCTTGCTCTCCTACTCGCATTAGGCTAACGCCCTTGTCTGTGAGGATTGCAATGTCAGCTGGGTCTACAGTAGTGCCATCGGAGTAGTCATTCAAATTGTCAATGTCAAAGTCAAGGGTTTTGCCCCCTTCTTCCTTGGCTAAAGAACTTTTATTGCTGTTTTCTTTACCTGTGGTATTTTTCTGGGCTAAAGTGGAATCAACTTCCTCTTCAGTAGTGCCAGCAGCAAAGTCAGCATTGACATTAACTTCCCAGTTTGGCATTGTGAATTCAATACTCTGTTCTGTTTTTGTTACTTTTAATTTACTTGTTACATCTTTACCAGTGTTGCCAGTGATCTGAAAGTTTTTAAAATGGTAACCATCGTTTGGAAGTGCTTTGACCATTACAGACTGCCCTTCGACAACATCGTAGGTTATAAAATCTTTTCCTACACTTCGATTACTAATACCATCTCCTGTTACAGAAATATTACCATGGTTCGCTGTTTTGATTGATAGCTTAGCTGTAGTACTTGCATACGCTGGAGTTACTGGGCTAAAGCTTAATGCAACAACCAAGGTCAAGACTGTAATGCACAGAAAACCAACAAATCTTTGTAAAGAAAATTTTGTACACATACTTATCGCTCTCCTTTTTTATTTTTTCAAATTCATTAGTTTATTTTTGATAGCACAAGGAAACCACCCCCTACTTATTAGGTTTACAAACCAATTGATTTAATTTGTATTTTTCTTCTAATGTGTTTGAAATGTAAAAAGCCCCAGCGCGAAGCTGAGGCTAAGTGATAGCGAGGAAAGCTATCTGTTGGAAAAGGTGACGTTTACAGCAAGAGTGTTGCTGAGGTCACACTGTCAAAGTATGAAATGTGGTATGCTATGGCACAGCTTTTGCCATGCCGTAGTACAGGTGGGCTGTTAATTGCGGATAGCAGTCGACCAACTAGGTACAGTGTTTAGCGCGGGGAACAACAGCACTACCTAGCCCACAATGCCCAATCTTGGGGTGATTAGGCAAAAGAGTAGCAGGCGATGAAACCTACTACCCTCTGCAGCTATTCTACATCTAGGAAAGTTATGAAAATAAAAATTACAACCACTTGACGCTTGTCAATCGTGGATGACCACTTTTTGTGGTCCAAAAGATTAGAGGCGATGAAACCTCTCACCTTGTTTGTGGAGTGATTGTGTTGTGCCATTTAAAGCCTTATAGTAAAATCTTCTCCAGATTCCACCACTTCTAGAGATTGTTGTTTAACTACATCGTTTATCAAATCTTGTAACGAGTAGTTTAACTCATTTTGTTTTGTTAGGATTTTTGAAATACTGTACTTAGTACTTTTATCTCTCCACGCAAAAATCCTAGCTTCTGAGTCTAGTGTTCCTAAATCTACAAAACCAGAGTCATTCCCGACTCTCCAATTTTCTAGCTCTCTAACACTCTCTCCACCAAGCTTGTTTATCTTTTCCACTGTGAGAGTACACTCACTGACTTGGCTAAAGAGGTTCCTTCCGGAGTACAGGTGTGCATGGAAATTAAATTTACCATTGACCTTGGCTAAATCCAGATCAATCCACTCTGCGCACCTAACACCGCAGTTGTCCTTAGAGCTGAGAAGTTCTTCCCTCTCTTCGCCATGTCCTAGGATTGCAAGATGCTCATTCTCTTCTTTCGTAGTGATTAGATCAATACTATTGCATACAGTGTCCTTCCACTGTAGTTTAACTCTAGCTAACCTTGTATCATCTGGAATCTTGTTTGCCATTACTTCTCCCAACATGGAGAACTCTGGGCTGTAGTTCTCCATTGCTACTCTAACTCGTTTTCCTCTAATTCCGAGATTCATTTTGGCTAAAGTTCTATTCACCAAATCTTTTAGCAGCTTTCTTACTTCTGGAGTATTTTCCTGGGCTAAAGCTGTTACCAAAACTCCTAGACTAAAGTGACAGATCTCTCCCACTTCTCTCAGTTCTTCTTGACTAAAGTGGTCAATCATCTCACTTAGTCTTTCCCAAAACAGTGAAGGCACTGCTCCCACTACCCTCTTTACTTCAGCAAGATCCCTTCTTCTCACTTTTTGTTTAAGGAATTTGTTAGCCGTCATTAGACTGCCATTTCTGAGATCTTTTACTATTACTCGGTGTTCTGGACTTCTTGAGAATTTATTGTAACTTAGAAAGTTTATGATTGTTTTGCTTCTGTCTGCGACAGTGTGGGACTGGGCTAAAGCTAAGCCAAAACTTCTGGCATCTATCTTCTCGATCTCTTTGACTAACCATTTCTTTTGACTAGTTCTTAGCTTGTAGTGCTCTCGAACTAAACAATAGTCAATTCCTTTGACAACATCCTCTGCCCTTACCACTTCAATCTCTTTTCTTTCTTTGAAAGCATTGTAAAAATTAACTCGTGATTCCCTTCCTTCCTCTTTAAGTAAATCACTTAGAAAAATTTCCATCTTGTCTTCCTTTCTTTCTGTAAAGGGAGGTTTTAGCCTCCCCACTTAAGGCTAGACTATTTGTAACTTTCAATTTAACTGAAGACAAATTCCGACTATCTCTTATTGTTACTCAAATCAGTTAAATACGTCTAGCCAAAGTCACTGGTAAGCCATGAATTTAAAATTTATTGCCTTTTTAACAACTTTTGAGAGAAAGAAAGTAAAGCTTACCAAAACAACAGTTTTTTCTCTCCAACTGTAATTTTTTATAATTAAGTATGGTTTTAGAGAGGGTTTTGCAACTCTTTTAGAAAATGGTATTCTAAAAGCTAAAGACGTGATGTAATTCACTAAAGGGGTAATAAATTCATTGTAAGAGTGATAAATTCACTGTAGGAATGATGTCTTGATTAAAGGTGTGAAAACTGTAATAAGAATTGTGAAGAGAACTTGGCTAAATTGTAAAGAACTAGGCTAAAGCCTTTCAGGATCTAAAGATAATCTAAATTCGTACTTATCAGTAGCTGCGCTTCCTTTACAGTACTGCCATTTAGAATATTACATTGCGGAGCACACATTAGCAGACCTTGGCTAAAGCACATATGAAAGCTATTTGGGATTCTGTCATTACGCTAAAGTGATGTGAGACTTGGCTAAACCAGGAGAAGTCCTCTTTGTCAGTATTTGCGAGCTGTTGTATGAAAGATCTAAGAAGGTTATCTAAATCCTTAGTGCTTGGAAATACTGTAAGTTCTTGATTATTTAAATACTTCTTTAATTGTTTAATCTTCTTTTGATTATCTTTGAGTTCTGTGTAGCCTTTGAAGAAGTGTTCGACATTAGTACACTTTTGTAGTTCTTTGTAGCGATGCTTGTTGACTGTGTTGCTATTTGAGATTTCTTTGGTAGTCCTTTTGCAAAGACTTTTCAAGGTAGGGACTGTGTTGGTAGGTGTTGTGGCTGTGCAATCCTGTGTAGAGGTGTTGCTACTTGTTGCAGTATTATTGCTGCCTGCTGATGTTTTAGAACACTTGGAAGTTTTTTGTAATGCTTCTAATGCTTCTAATTCTTCTAATTCTTCTTGCCATTTTCTTAATTCTCCTTCGGTGTAGCTTAAATTGTAAATTCGTTTTCCCATTGTTGGACTCCTTGTCTAAAATTAATGTATTGATTTGTGGGATTATGTGAGGCAGGTGCTATTGGTACTGAGAGTACTGGGCTAAATACCTTAATTCGCACTTATCAGTGCTGCCATTAAGGATATTATTGGTCATTACATTTCCTTGAGATAAAGATATTACGTAGAGACTTTAAAGCTGCACTAGCTCATAAAGATAATCGTCTAAGTACTGCTTTAGTAATTCATCGTCATTAAATCCAGTCTCTTTATAGAACTCTTCAGCTATACCTCCGCCTATTGCACCAATAGTATCTGCATCGCAATCAAGTGATAGTACATTACGAAGAAAACCTTCGTAGTTCTCGCTTTCAATAAAACAACGGATTGCAACTGGTACACTGTCTTGACACAGTGAGTTCCATTTGTAATTATTTCTGTATTGGGCTAAAGCTAAGTCAGTTCCGTATTTGTATTGATCGCTAGGATATTGTGAGACTGCATATTGTAGTATTTCATTTTTTGAAGCACCATTCTTTGCCATATGAATACACTTTGAGGTGACGATTGCACCTTTTATTCCTTCCGGATGATTGTGAGTGCATTCGGCTGATTTGATTGCGTATTTAATAACATCGCTTTCTTGGTTAAAGTGCTCTCCAATGAATGAGCATCTCATTGCTGAGCCATTGCCAAAGCTATTGGTGGGCTCTTTAGAACCTCTCTTTAACCAATCTTTAAAAAGTCCACCGTAGCTCTCGTCTGGATATTTCTGGGCTAAAGTGGTATAGGCTTCCGAGAACGGAATATCTTTCAGAATAGCTAGTTTACACGCTAAAGTTAAAATTGTGTCGTCAGTGTAGAAGTTCTGTTTAGTGAATAGTTCACAGTGTTTCCAATCTAAATCTTTTGGTCTGTAAAATTCATAGATTGAGCCTGCAATATCACCAAGAATAGCACCTTTAATCGCCATTTTTAGTTACCTCCTGATTAAAATAAAAATCACACTAGATTTAATAGTCTAGTGTGATTTAGAGTGAATTAATTCAACTCCAAGTATTTAGCTGGGACCTCTTTGGTTAACCATACGCCATTGACGGATTGAAAGAAGTCATAGCCGTCTTTTTGCATCTGTTCCGTATTAACTTTGAAAATAACAGGTGTGCCATGACGTTTTCCAACATTGGTGGCTGTTTCGACATCTGTAGATAAATGTACGTAAAGTCGTTCCATTGGAAGAAGTCCCTGCTCTTGGATTGCTTTTACTGATTTAACACCTGTTCCATGGTAAAGAATTTTTGGTGGTTCTTTCTTTTCTAACTCAACGTCTACAGGAATTGAATGCCCCTGATTTGCTCTAATTAGAGTTTTATCTTGGCTAACGCTATATCGCTGTTTCTTGTCGGTCTTTACAATTTTCTCAAGAGTTGTTTTGTTAAATTCGACTTCTTCTCCTGTTTCATTAATCCCTTTGATTAATTCATCTACGTCTGCCCAACCATGTTCGTCTAAGGTAATTCCGATTACCTCTGGTTTGTGACGTAAAATCATACTAATGAATTTACTAAGTCTTTCTAATCTTCTTTCTTCTGTCTCTGGTTTAAATTGTCTTTTTGTTTCTTGCATTTTATTTACCTCCGGAATTGTTACTGTGTTAAAGTGTAAAAGAAAACCACATTAAATTTCTGCATTTAATGTGGTTGCATTGTTACATACCGAAGTAAGAATATCAACTTCCCACAATTCGGTCTCTATTAGAATACTGCTGGGCTAAAGTGCTGCTTCGCAAAGAGTACTGGGCTAAAGTCTTTTAGAATACTGCTAGGCTAAAGCACTACTTCGCAAAGAATCCTGGGCTAATAAAATATTTCATTAAAATAAATTCATTGTTTTACACACTTTGTCTGTCTGTGCTAGTAATTGTATAGACTTTGGAAATATTTTTAAAACTTTATTAATATTTTCTTCTGTAATATAAAACTGAGTTATAGAATGTTTATCATATGCTGCTTGTCCATTAGATTTTGTTTCCATTAAAAATGTATAAAATCTTTCCCAGCTAACGAATTCTATACAATCAACATAATTATATGTGTCTTTCAATATTTTATCTAACTCAGGAAAATTAATAGTTTTTGCAGCTAATAGCAAGAACTCAAATGATTCTGGTGCCCAATAGGTAATATTCTTTGTTTGGTGCTGATTACAAGTTGAAATTAAATCTCTAATAAAACATCCAAAAGCTGCTCCATCAACAATACATAAGATATCAGTATTTTCTATATTTTCTAAGAAAGAAATGACTTTAGTATTTCCGTATGTGCTTGTGATTTCCATATTATTGAATACTTTGCTAAAGAATTCCAATCCAGATTTGGAATCTTCTGTGGCTATTAAATTTACATTTCCATTCATATATGTGAGTGTTGGATAACGTTGTTGTAATGTATAAACTTGCTTCTTTTCTTCTTCTGAGTATTTATTTTGTAATCTGTAGATTTCTGTTACACTATATGGTAACATTTTTAATGCTTTTCTGTTAATAAATACAAAATAATTACCGGATTCTTTTACAAATTTAGTAAAGTCAGAACGTTGTATAAATCTATTGTTTTCTTCAATAAAAATAATAGTATCAGTTAAATTCCCTAATTCCTGTTTCCATGTTGCCGTTAATGATTTTCTCAAATATACCATAAACTTAGCATTTGTTTTTACAGTAATTCCTGAACCTCTACCACTTAATAAATAATCATACATCATATTTAATAATGTTGTTTTTCCGGTTGCACTGTTTCCTTGTATAAAAGTAATATTTCTCTTGATATCGAATTCGAAAAATAATTTTTTATTGTAAACTTTAAAATGATATTTTCCTTTCATTATAACCTCCATTGTGGTATTAAATTAATGCTGCTTCACAGAATTCTGAGCTAAAGCCTTTTAGGATCTTGATAGTACCATTAAGAATCCTGCTGGGCTAAAGTACTACTTCGCAAAGAGTACTGTGCTAAAGTAAAATGTGCTAAGGTGAAATACCGGTTAAATGAATTCAGCTTCTGGAACGATACCGTCTTCTACTAAGTATTCTGCTTTAATGACTTCATCAACGTAGTCCACTGTGTTTTTTACAATCTTATTTGAATTCATTATTTTAAAGTCTATACCTAAAGGTTGGCAAGTTCCGAAATCCATTATGTGTTCTAGAAAAACTGTTAAATCACTGTTCTGCTCTTTTTCATATAACTTCGCTATTTCAATAATCCATTTTGCACAGTTATCTCCACAATTTGAAATGTTGTAAATGAATGATGTGTCTTTTAATAATAGTATTAAGACTTTTACTCCTCCTGAGATATCTTTTGGACCTATTGGACCAAGTACCGGGCTTTCTATTAAATGTGGGCTAATTACCTCTGAATTATCTACGTCTTTAATCATTTGTTTTACTAAAGGATCTTCTAACCATTCATCTTCCCATACGTTATCGAAATAACGTGGGGCATCCGTTAGTACTTCTACGTTTCCTCCGCAATACCAAATATTTAACATATTATAATCTCCTCTCCATTTTTATATCTCATTTAAATCTTTTTGCTATTCTTTTATTTTAGTCTTCTTTTATTTTTAATTTAGTAAAACCAAGGCAGGCTATGACACCTTGCTTGGCTGCAAGTAATGTGTGAGTATTGGACGGCTTACGCCAGAAGTTCTTGGCTAAAGTGAACTGCCATACTCTCTTTTTACTTCTTTAATGAATTCTTCTTTTGTGCCCATGATTCTGTATGGGCTGTATTCACCGTATGCTTCTGGTCTGCTGATGGTGATTATCTCTATCTTACTCTTTTCAGTTATTTCTGAAATCTGGTGCTTTAACTGGGCTAAAGCTTCCCCCAATACCGTTTTGAAAGCAATAGAACCAATCTCTCTATTATTCCTTACGATTAAATATACCACCGTTTAAGACCTCCTTGAATTCTTTTTCAGACTTTATTTTACCATTTTCATAATATCTTCGCAATAAAGCACCAATAATGTTAGGTATGCTTTTCTTATAGACATACTTGTGTAGCCATTGATTAAACTGTAAATCCCATGCTGTGTTAAATTGTATTTCAATAGGATAATGGAATTCATCCATTTGATAATGAAGATGTACCCCTCGGTACCCATCATCAATGGTCTTTCCATGTGACATATCGCTAATTCTAAATTGTTCTGGCAGTTCCATGGCTAAAACGTCATCGTAGTTAGTGTACACTGATCTAAAGCCTAGAATGTCATTAAAGACTCTATTTGCTTCTTTTGTGTAATAATAACGTTCGTAGTTGTGCAGCATTGAATTTAAATCTTTAATCCTGAATGGGATATCAATGGTTGTTAGTATAGCTTCGTTATTGTAATGATCTGTGACTGTTTGAAGTTCTTTGAAAAGTTCTTTTTTGCTAAAGCGTCCTAAGTCTTCTGTGAAACTAACGCCTAGATTAGACTTGACGGAGAGCTTTTCTAGCTTTTCTAAAGTAAGCCCACACTTGGCTAAATTGGAAACGCAAGGATTGTTTTTGTCTAGCATGATTGAGTGTTCACCTCCTTTCGAGTAATAAAAACAGAGGGATTAACACCCTCCTACGAAAATAAAAAGGTAGCCGAAGCTACCAGTAAATGAAGAGAATTCCATTACTGGAATTCTCTGAAATAATTATTAAATTAAAAAGCTATTGTACTGGGCTAAAAACCAAGATTCGTACTTAGCAGTACTGCCAACTTGGTTCTTAGTTAAAGTACTCTCCAAGGAACTTCGTCGCTAGAAGCCTTAAAATTGTAAACTGGTTTCATTATGTTAATAGGAATAACAGTTTCTTTAATGACATCTATAATGTCATCTAAGGATTTGTATGCCATTGGTGCTTCATCTAAGGTATGTTCATTTACAGAAGTCGTGTATACACCTTTCATTGCTTCTTTGTATTCTTCAAGACTTATAGAACTTTTAGCTTTTGACCTTGACATAATTCTGCCAGCTCCATGTGGGGCGGAATAATTCCATTCTGAATTACCTAGTCCTATAGCTAGTATAGAACCATCTCTCATGTTAATTGGAATCAACACCATCTCATTTCTGTATGCTGCGATTGCACTTTTCCGTAAAATCATTTCTTTTGTATCGATATAATTATGTATTGTATGGAAAGAATCTAACTGAGTTAAACCACTTTTCTTCAGAATTATTTCTGCTATCTTCTCTCGATTTCTTTTTGCAAACTGCTGGCAAATTTCAACATCATGAAGATAGTCATTAAGATACTTTCCTTGTAACCAACACAAATCTTCTGGAACAGTTAAACCACGATTTTCAAATTCCTTGGCTAAAGCTTCCAGTGCCTTTTGTATTAACTGTTGTTTGCCATCATCTCTATAAGAAGAAATTAGTTCCTTTCTTTTCGCATAGTACTCTTCTTTACCATGACACAAATCGATTGCAATGTTTTGATAAATCTCTGCAACTTGTTTCCCAAGATTACGACTTCCTGTATGAATTATTAAATAGAATGTACCATCGGATGCTTGGTCTATTTCGATAAAATGATTTCCACCTCCCAATGTTCCCAATGAACACAGCAGTCGTTCTTTATTTCGTAATGACTCATAACAACGCAAATCTGTGAAAGAAAACTCTTCCTGTGCCATTTCCCATACCTGCATGCCTGAAGGAATGTAATGACAGATTTCATCTATCTTCTCAAAATCTAATACTTTTTCTGCTAATTTTACTGTGTACATTCCGCATCCAATATCTACACCAACAATGTTTGGACATACTTTATCTGTGACAGTCATCGTTGTTCCAATTGTACACCCTTTACCAACATGTACATCTGGCATAATACGAATGTGACTATTTTCTGTCAATTCATAATCGCACATCCTACGAATTTGTTCGACTGCTTCTTGCTCAAATACTTTTGCGTAACAAATTGCTGTATTTACTTTTCCTTTTATTTCAAACATAAATCTCTTTCCCCCTTTATTGCACCTTGGCTAAATCACTATTGACTGCCAACTTGGTTCTTAATTGTTTGAAGTGTAGTACTGGGCTAAAGCTGATTTAATATCTGATATATCTCAGGTCCATTCTCTTTCAACTTCTCCCATGCTATTGTACATTGTTTACAATGAAAGTTTTTCATTTTATTAAGTATTACTCTCTCTTTATCATAGATTGAAGCAACTGGAGGACATAATGCCGATTCCCCCATTTTAATATCACCATTAGGAGCAATGGCTGGTGTACAGTTTTTACCTTTCAGGTATAACGTCATAGAAATTCCATTTAGATGAAAACCATGTCTAGCAAGTAATCTAGCATTAGTACATTTTGGTCCAATAGTATTCCAATTCTTTTCTGAATAATTTTTTAATGCTCTGCCTTGTGGATAAAGGCACCTATCTTTATCGTTAGGTAAGCCGGCTAAAGGGTCTATGTCGGATGCGATTTTATTAAGCCAGTAAAGTTCTTTCTCTGTTAATTTATCCGGATAAAATCTTGGATCATTAGTGACCTGTATGTAAATAGATTTCTTTCCGTATTTTTTAACAAGAGCTTCAACGTGGCTAAAGATCTCTTTATTACGTACAAGTTCACGTCCGTTGGTAATAAATAGTAATGCAGAGAACTTACCCGCTTTTACCCATTCTTCCTCAATGATATCTAACATCTCTAGAATGTCAGGATGTTCAAAAATCTCTCCACCAGAAAAACACCATGTTGGAATGCGATACTTTGTTAAAAAGTTAAGTACGTCTCTTAAAGTACGAATTGACATATTTTCCCCATCAGGTCCACAATCAGATAAACAATGATTACATCCCATTTTACAAGCATATGTTAAATTAATAAGCATTTTAAATTCTCCTTTGATTCTTTTATTATTCTTTTTCGATCTTTTTAAGTCTACAGTTATTTATGAACATGTATCCCCATGTGAGTGCGCTTCGCTGTACAGTGAAGGTACAAATGTACTTACCATCTTCTACATCTTTGTTGGTGTTCCATAGCAAACTGTGGTTACCGTAGTAAATAGCGTATAGATGTTTATAATTTCCTTTGAAGAAACCTCTTTTGTCTTTCTTTATTTTTTGTAGTTTTACCTTAGCGTTTTTGTAGGTCTGCCCTACCATTAGACAATTATCTGATTTACTTTTAATGCTTGTAATTTCTTGGCTATTGCTTGACTCCCTCCGGCGCTTCGCGCCTTCGGTCAAACAACTAGGTCGCTGCGCTCCCAGCTCGCCTTCGGCTCGCGATGGCTGTCGCTGGTCTTGGCTAAGGCTGGTCTCCTTTAATGGTGGAGAAGAGTCTTGACTAGCGTGTGATTTCGTTTCACCAAGACCTGCCAGTAACAGACGTTCTTTAGCTTCCTTTAGCTCTTCTGGGCTAAAGTTGGAAATCAAGTTATCGTAGTAAGTTTTCTTAGTAGTGTCGCTATTAAGATAACTTAATAAGAAAAGGTAATTGTACAAGTACAAATGTTTTGCTTGGTTAAAGGTGACATCGAAATGAACTTTGGGATTAATACTGTGTAATGAGTATTTGTCCATGAAGTCGAGATAGTAATAGGTGTTCCCACTTTTACTTATATTTCGGACCTTGTAACCATAGTATTTGTGTTCTGCGTCCCAATGGGAGAAAATCTTATTGAGTAGATCTGCGTGGTTATACTTGGCTAAACTTGAGGCTACCAAGGATGTTTTGAGTTCTGGGCTAAAGTGGAAATGCTTTCGCTGCAGGCAGTCAAAACATAGTGTGACCAAATCTCCGTTAATTAAGTAAAGCAATGCTCCATGGGTGTTGTGATTACAGCAAGTACAAGCACCACCACCATTTCTGTATGATATCAAAGAGCAGTCCTTGTTCTTGTCGTTCATGTAATCGAATGAAAATAAATAATATCTACATCCGCCACAACTGATTACTTTGAGGATACGTAGTATGTAATTAACATCTGTATTACTGAGATAAGTCATTGTGAGGTACTTTATGTCGTCTTCTTGTACTAATGAAATCATACGCACTCTCCTTTCTTTTTAAAGAGTTATAGTGCGTATTGTTTTGAAGAGGTGTTTGTGGAAGTGCTTAGATAGATATTTAAGAAAGCCATTTGATGGTGTTTTAGAGTCACTAGGCTAAAGTGATAATGCCTGAGAGTACTGGGCTAAAGTGATTACATTATCTTAACTTCTTGTTGATCTCTTTATGTATTTCTCTTCGTACTCTCTTTTTGATTACTTTATCTACATTGCCTTTTGAGATGTTTTCTATGTCGTTAAGTATAGACGCTGTTTTGCCGAATTGTCGTGATAATTTGTAGATGTTATTAACTAATTTGCTCATGTGTTATCTCCTTTTTCTAAATGAGTGTTATTTGGGGTGTGTTGGGAATATTGAAGTGTGTTTGGAATATGTAAGGTGTGTTTGGAACTTTTCGTTATTTATCGGAAGTTATCGAAAGTTATCGGAATTTATCACAATTTATCAATAGTTATCGGAAGTTTTCATTGGTTATCGGAACTTATCACAACTTTTCATTAGTTATCAAAACTTATCAAGGATTAAGAAGTGAAGTTTCCCTTGTAGCAATGTTTTGATATCGCTGGGCTAAAGCCCTTGACTCCCTAATCTATATTCAATGGTTGATGACAGGAGTTCTTGGCTAAAGCTAGAATAACTGCATGCCCTGCACTGCTTTGGAATTGTTATTATCGTCTGTGTTTGTATTGTTTGTGGTTAGTTCGTCTTTATTTAACTCCTCTTCTATTTGTGTTATTAATACATGTGCTGCGTCCCTAATTCTTTTTAATGAGTGTCTTAATAGACTTTCATCGTTCTCTTCCCAACCGACAATATATGGGAATGAGTAACTACTTGTATCCAATCCTAAGAAAGTACTTACAACGAATGCGACGCTTTCAGCTTCGACTTCAGCTTGATTACGTGAATTGTATTTATTTTCATGTAACATAGAATGTGCTATTTCATGAATTAAGGTCGATAAATTTTCAGATTCACTCATACCTTCTCTAATTGTAATTGTATGTGTTGTGAAATTACATGTTCCTTTACAAGTGTCTTTGGCTAAAGCTGCAAACTCTATTTTGTAATCAGTTGTCTTGGCTAAAGCTGTGAAGAGTTTTTGATACCCATCCACATCTTTCACAACAGATACTGGGCTAAAGCTGGGAAGTTCTTCTCCTTCTGTCTGACTAATATCGAATACTGTGACTGGTCTGTAAAGAATAAGGCTCTCACTTTCATCATCGTCTGGATCCTTTTTGTATTTCATTGGTGCGAGAATTGTAATGCCTTGTTCTCCTTGCTTTACATGGCGTTTGAATTTGGTTTCCCATGCTTTGTATCCAGCAACTAAGGTAGCCTCTGGATTTTGTAGATAAATTAGTATTGTGTTGTTAATGCTGTACTTTGTGAACTTAGAAAATGTAGTTAGGTAATTCTTGTATTTTTCGCTATTGAATAGTTCTTTTGTTCCAAGTTCTAGCTGTGTTAGAAGTTTATTTACCTTTTCGCTTCTTTTGATGCACTTTTCATTTCTCTTAATGCACTTTTCGCTATTGGTTGGATTGTTTTTCATGTTTGACCTCCTTTGTGATGTGTGGGGGGATGCACGGATGCACTGGGCTAAAATGGATATGTGTTGGATGTGTTTGGCAGCACTACTTCTCTATACTTAATATCTGAATGTCGTAATCTACGCCATTGATATCATTTAACCAAGCTGTGTCACCATTGTTGCTTATTCCATACCAATCTGTACATTTTCCTTTCATGCTATTGAATTCTTCTTGTGTTAGAGTTTTACTTGTTTTGGCGGTGTAATTGATAGAAAAGTCCTTGCGGAGCTTTTCCTGGGCTAAAGCTAAATCAGTGAAATACTTTTTCTTAGTTATGTGGTTTGTGAGAATTTTAGTACTACGTTCTCTGGTTGAGATAACAATGTAAATCATAGTGAGCCTTCTTTCTAATGCATTGGATGCATGGAGATGCGTTGGATGTTTTCCTATTTTAGTAAAGCCCAGGATACCTGTGACAGTGTCCTGGGCTAAAGTGGTTAGATTGTTTTCTTGTACATGTTTAGTTATACTTTTGTTATCTTTTATTTTTAAATTCCTGTAGCATTACAATGCATGCAGCGGCTGATGGCAGCATAGTAAAATCTTTATCATCATGTACAAATTTATTTGGAAATACATCACACGACAAAAGATCTTCCAATGCTATCCAATAAATAAAGTTCCCATCTGTAATCATACTGTCTGTAGCATCAAGTGGTTTTTCATTACAATTAATTTTAGTATTTTTACTATTAAATGTATAAGTTATTTGTTCTGAAGACATTTCTGTTTTTGCATAGAATAATAGTTGTGGTTTTCCGCCCTCAAGTACATCTCGATAGGCTGCAATTAGCTGTATTGGTTCATTATTCTTTTTTATTAATGTTTTAAATGGAATTCCGAGTTCATCATTGATTTCTTCAATAATGGCATTCATTAAACCATCTTTTGTAAATAGATAAGACTTATTTAAGGCGTATTTAATTTTTAGGCTTGCTGTAACACTGTTCGAATAGGTTTCTTCACCAATTGACATTCCCTTTTTTCGAAATATCAATGCTATCTTTCCGTCAGCACTTTCCACAAAACCATTAAACCCTAAATGATTTGAGAGTGAAGAAGTTTTTAATGAATGAACAAAAGGACCACATTCTAACAGTTCTCTTATACTTATTCCCTCGGCTAAAGCGTAATCAATAGCACGATTTGTTACTAAAGATTTGTAATAATTAGTTCTTCCCGTAGTAATTGTGAAAGTGTTTGAATCGTCACTCATGTACCAATCATCAACACGTATATTTATACTGTTGTATATTTTGGCTGAGCTAAAGCTTTTGAATAATTCATTAAAGTTATTAACGATAATGCCTGGAAGTTTGTACTCACTTCCTGGACAATCGACTATTTCAATGTTTTTATCAAATAACCACGCATCTTGTATAACAGGGAATGTGGTCACACCTGTAGAATTTCTTTTCTGAATGAAATTCTTTTCCATTGAATAGCGCTTTAAAAGCCCATCGTAATTTGTTGTTAATCTTTGTAAATTTTTATCCATGATATTACTCCTTTTTTAAAATAATTTGTTTTTGGTAAAACAAAACCCAGAAGAGCAATGAAACTCAACTGGGCTAAAGCCTTTCAGGATTTAAAGATAATCTTGCTTCGGTACTCTACCATACCCTACGGGATCTAAAGATAGTACCTGCCAGTACGAATACTATCGGTCATTGCATTCCATTGATCTAAAGATACTACATAGAGTAGAATTCTATGGGTGCTCCCAGTAGTATTTGACTCTACTACATAGGATGCTTTTAGTGCATGGTTTTGCGTTCTTATGATTCTTCCACAGTCTTCTTTTTAGATAGTATTTCTTATTGATTGGTTTAACGTCCATCCATGTGACATCTATCCAATACCACTTCTTTTTGATTTTAACTCTGTTCCAACCATGGAACCCATTTGCATAACCAGTGTAGTATTCACATGGGATATTGCAGACATTACACATTGCCCAGAAAGCGTCTGAGTAGTCTCTGCAAACACCGGTTCCTTTGCTAAAGAGAGTTCCGGCTTCTGAGTTGTCGTAGGTTCCTGCTTTGTATTTGGTGTGCTTACAAATCCATTTTGAGATTTTTCTAACTGCTTCTTTGTCGGAGTCGCCGTTGTGTACACCTGCCTTACGGATAGCTTTCTTGGCTAAAGTCCAGTACCTTTTACGTTCTTTAGAGGTATTACCTTTCCTGTCAGTGATGGAGACGTAATAGATCATGTGTGCTATGCCATCACGTTGTGTTAGTTCTTCCTTGCTGTATCTTGTAGGTTGTAATTCTAAGAACTGATTGTAATAGCTAAGTTCTTGTCCTCTTTTGATACGTTTCCATGTCATAAGATGTGTACCTACTCTTTGATTTATCTTTTCTACCATTGGTCGTATTTCTTTGTACTCTCCTAGATAGCCTGCTTTGCCTGTGGTGGCTCTTTTGACTATGTTTATTAGGAATGGGTCTTTTATTCGACGTTGTAGCTCGTGTTGGTAGAGATTGGACTGTATTTTAACCCTTTTGGCGTATGTGGTGGTTGTTGGGGCTAGTAATAGAAATGCCATTACAAGTAATGTAATGGCTGTTTTGAGATGTGTTGAGATTTTATGTGGTGTACTTGGTATTATGGCACCTTTGGTGATTGTGGTGTGTGTTATTGTGTCTTCTTTGCTCATTTTTATTTCCTCACTTTCCTATTGTTTGGTTATTTGGTTACCAATAGGAATTTATAGAGGTTTCTAGGCTAAAGTGGGATTTGTATTGAATTCACTGGGAATACAAAAAGCCCAGAGAACTTTTAAATTCTCCGGGCTTGAAATAGTATTGTTTTGTGGGAGTGCTGGGCTAAAGCACTTACGTGATCTGAAGATAATCTTGATTCGCCTCTAACGTGGCTGCCATCAAGAATCTCGCCTTGTGAAGTGGAAGTCTTAAAGTCATCCCTTAAAAAATCTAGAGAACGTTGAAATTCTCTAGACTTGTTTTTCATTTCCTCTTTTTGTTTTTAGTTACGTTTGGTTGTGTTGGGTGTGTTGTGAGATCTTGGCTAAAATGGGATAGCTTGGAGATCTGGGCTAAATCGAAGAATTACTTCTCGATGTAATAGCCTGGATCATCTACACCACCGTCTGGTTTAGCATAGTCTAAACCATCATGAATGCTATTGTAGGTAGTTCCATTTTGACCTTCTAATTCTGTATCATTTGTAAACATTCCGTCACCAGTGATTACATTTGACAAGTCTGCGTTACCAGTGGCGTTCTTCCAGATTGCATAGTATACAACGTTACCACTACTATTTACTGTTACCTCTGAGTCTGCTGCGTTGTAGTTCTTAGTTGCATGTGGATCTGTTGACCAACCTAAGAAAACATAATTATCTCTTCCCATTGATCCAGCGCTGGCTAAAGTGATTTTAGATCCAACATCAACAACCTTTGGTTTAGGTAGTGAAGCGTTTGATCCACCATTGGCATCGTAGGATACAGTAGCTCTTGCTTGGTAAATAGCGTAGAGAGTGACATTGCTATTACCATAAATATTACAAACAGAGTTAGCGTAGTATGTTGGTGATGTGGCATTTTTATCTGTACTCCAACCTAAGAATTTGTCTGATCCTCTTTGTGGGGAAATGGAAGGTGTGAGAAGATTGTAATTACCATACTGCAATTTAAAAGGATAATCTGCTTGTACTACTGGCTCGAAGTCCCACCATTGCGCATAACTATGGTTTGGGTTGTACTGTTGAATTGGTGTAGCATCAGTTGTTCCTGCAGCGTATACATCTAAGCACTGATTTGTAGATCTGTTGTAGATTTCCAGATGACCATTGTTTTCTTTGAAATACCATTGGTAATCAATAATATCTTTTTCCATAGACCACAATTCTAATTGTTTACCTCGCTGTCCAGTTCCTGGCGAGTTGTTTGTAGGTGAACCTGCAAGTGACAGGGCTAAACCGTTATGATAGCTGGTGATGGTGTAGTATTGGGTATTTTTATATCTTTCGATTACCCATTGTGTTTGTGATCCACCTTTACCACCATAGATACATACAGCTGTTTCGTTATCTTGTGTTTTGTTGTAGCTTGCACCATAAACATGTATGTACATGTTACTTCCGCAGTTTGACTTGATCGAATAAATACCATTAGGAATTATCTTACATCCATCCAATTCTGTTTGTGACTTTAGACTGGATGGGAAAGTACCTCCTTGTGTGTCAAAGGTAACGTAATGGGATTGTGCCTTCCACTGTGCTGTGAAAGTCCTGTTATCGCAAAGAACAGTTTTTGTTCCTGCAGAATAAGTTACGCCATCTGTCCCTTTCCAACCTAAGAAATCATATCCTGAGCAAGAATTGTTTGGTAAATATTTTTCTGTACCACAAGTACACGATTCAGATTTATTACCATTTAAAGAATCATTAAGAGTGTACTTGTATGCAGGTCTGTATACTTTAATTCTTGCTGCACAGCCAACTCTTCTCATTTCTTTGTGTGCTGGCGAAATAAGACCGGTATTTGATAGATTAATTTCATAAGTTGCAATAAAAGTAGAGTCATCAGTATGGTGGACAATACCGTCATCAGTACAGTTAAAACGTGGAGTATTTTTTGCAGGTCTATCAAATACAGGATTTGTTTCAAATCCTACCCATGTATAGTGCGCAGGTAACTTCCATTTTACACGAAATTTAACAATGGTAAAACCATCTCCGGCATTGTGTGTAGTGTCTACCTTCGTATCAACTAATGTACCTGCAAAAGCTGCATTACCCCATATATTTGTACGTGATAAAGTAACCTTATGTGTTTCTTTAGCAAAATCCCATCTGTCTTTTCCTATGCCTGTTGGACCATCAAAATTAACTTGAATGGTGCAATAATTTCCACCATTATTTGGTGCTGTTAAACTTAAAAAACAATATCCACCTTTTCCAGGGAAGTAACCACATCTATCTTCATTTGTTTCAGTATAACCATAAACTGTTTGTGAATTATTAACAAAAACAAATATAGTAGCTATAGCTAGAATTATTACAGCAAGAAATTCAAGTAATGTTTGCTTTTTTATATTTTTAATTTTTCCTCCATTCACTGAATATCTCCTTTCTTTCTTTGTTAAATTGTTTTATGGAGGAAATGAAAAAGACCCAGGAGCTTTTACACTTCCTGGGTCTGATGTTCTTGGCTAAATCCTAGATTAGAGATCTGGACTAAAACAAAGTACTGAGTTAAACCTATCTTACTTTAAATCCTTTAAAGATCTTAGCGTAAGTTTTTTTGGATTTCTTGGAAACCTTAATTACCATTTTCTTGTTTACTTTGCTAAAGCACTTCTTGCTGGCAGTCTTCTTTGTAAGTTTTGTACTTTTGATTACTACAGTTTTGAGGTTTGGACACTTGTTGAAAGCTTTTTTAGCAATCTTGGAAACGTTTGCTCCCATTACTACCTTTTTCACTTTCTTGTTGTTTTTGAAAGCGTTTGCTCCAACTTCTGTTACTTTGTAGCTAATTCCTGCTGCTTTGATTGTAGCTGGAATTGTAATGGATTTCTTTTTAGCATTAGCTTTGCTAAATCTAACCTCTTCTCCGGCTTTTGTAACTGTGTACTTGTTTCCACCAACTGTGTACTTTGTACCTACTTTGGCTAAAGTTTCTTTGATTGGAATTGTGTCAGAATCTTTTTTGTCATCTTTACCTGGTGTAGAAGGTGTTGTTGATGTAGAAGGTTTTTTGTCATCTTTGCCTGGTATTGTAGTACCTGTAGAGAGTTTAGCTAAAGTTTCTGTTTTAGTAGCTCCACACACTGTACACTTAAACTCTTTTTTACCTTCTGTTGTAGTCGTTGGAGCTAAAGTGATTGTACCTTCATTCCATTTGTGACTTGCTGGAATTGTGACAATTTTCTTTTCACCACAATTGTCACAATAATAGTAACATTTTCCATCTGTTGTACAAGTCTCTTCTTCTATTATGGATCCTTTTATAAAATTATGTCCAGTATGAGTAAGTGTACTACCTGCTGTTATTACTTTTCCGCAGTCTGTACAGATTTCATCTCCAGAATAACCATCGTTCTCGCAATCTGGATTTTTTGCATTAACTGTAATAACATTATCATGTTTACAAGATTTTTCATCCTTAGTAGGTGTGAAATCTATGGATTTACCACATCTTTCACAAAGTAAATTTTTGACTTTTCCATTTTCAGTAGTGGCTTCTGTATAAGAATGTCCTAACGCTTTATATGTAAGACCTTTCTCTAGAGTTACACCACAAATTGAACAAATTTTGTCATATGTACCATCTTCTGTACATGTTGGTTCTTTCGTGAAGTATCTAGATATTGCTGGATGATCGCAATCGAAAGATGCTTCTGCGGCCATTGTGGTTACCGGTGCTAAAGCTGTGAAAGCCATTGTAGCTACCATTACTCCTGTTACTAATTTGTTAAAAAATCTTCTCATTGTTCTGTTTCCTTTCTTTTTTGAGATTTTTATTTTGAAGATTAGAGGTGCTGCGAGAGTGTTACCTCTTCTCTATCTTCTTAAATTATTATACTAAAGATTTGTTTAGAATTGGGTTTGTAAATGCCTCTTTGCTAAAGCGAAAAATTCGTAACTGTCGTTACTGCCATTTTTCTTCTAGGCTGAAGCATAAGTTCTTACCTCTTGCCGTGATTTCGAACTTGTTCCTGTTGAAACACAAGTTCTTGGTTAAAGCACTTACCATTTTAAATTGAAAAATCCAGATGGGTGATGGAACCTCTCTGAATTGAACTTGGCTAAAGCTCACTACATTTCCCTGGGCTAAAGCCGTTGATACTCTTATGTTCACTTATACAACTTTTATTATTTTTCCTGTGCTACCTGTTAACATTTTAAGAACTTCATCGCTGCATTCAGTAATCTTATCAGTGTTACAGGAATGTCTTAAGTAAAAATCACAATTGTACCTATAGAGAATTTCTTTGTAATCGCACTTTATAACTAAAAGAAGTCTGTGACAATAATGTATGAAAAAGGTATTATTTATTAAATGTTCTTTAACAACATTGCTAACTGGTTGCTTGTAAATATTATTTTTGAAATCACGTAAGTATCTGTCATTATCCTTATTGTAGAACTTATCAATCTCATTCTTTAATCCTGTAATCCAGTAACTACCATTTGTGGAATAACCAGAACTAAAGCTGTTGTCATAAGCAATGGCACTGTCTTCGCTGTTTGCAACACCAATTACAATGAAACCAGTTTTGTTAGATTTTAAATTATTTATAGCTGTAAAAGTCTGTACAATACTATCAATAACACTTTTTCTAACATTACCATTTCTAAAATTTATAGTACTGATTTTAAATTCAAGCATAGTTGTTTCTGTTTCTGTTGCAGCAGATGCGCACAGATGTGCAATTAAATCTTTAGAATCTTCTCTAAAGTTTTCGTTTTGTGTTGGATACACAGTAGGTAATTTTTCTTTGAAAAAATTAATAGTCTTATCTCTTTCAAATTTATTCCATATTCTGCTCTTTGTAATGGATTTGAGTTTGTCAATATCCACTGCAAGCTTTAAAGCACAGATTACTTTAGCAGGATCATCTAAAATCTTACCATTTTCCATAATCTCGTAAATAGCAATGAATAAAGAAATAAAAAGTTTAAGTTTATTACTGATTTTTCTTTCTTCGAAAAGTACATCAGTAAAAGTAGTATCTGTAGATTCAAAGATATTTTTCACACAATCAAAAACATTTAAGAACTTACTAAAGTAGTAAGAAGAATTCTTTTGTTTAATTAATTGTTCTATTTTTTGACAATACGAATTTTCAAGATTATACATTTTATCAATAACTTCAGAGATTATTCCGCAGCCCTTTCCTAAAATCATGTAACCATAGATCTGGGCTAAAGCTTCCTCATCCTTCGACTTCCTGATTTCAGTTTCAGTAATAATATCGTGCTTCACCCAGAATATTTCTTTAACATCAATGCCATATTCTAGCCTTTTGTTACTAATACTAATTTTAGGCATATCAAAAATATCAACAGAATCATGGGGAGTAAAATCACCTCGAATTTCTGCTGCAGTTTTTCTTACTAAATCAGAAAAATCACTAACAACGCCTGCTTGTCTCAATTCCTGTCTTGCTAATTTTCTTCCAGAAGAATTAATACGTTTAAAGATTTCATTAATTGTGTCTGTGTCTGCAAAATCTGTTGTAGTGGTTGGTAATTCATATTCACCAAAAGTCATGCACAAATCAAAATCTAAAACAGGTTTTTTCTGTTTAAAAGGTTCTCGTGGGCAAAATAAAGCTGTCTTATTACAATACTGCTCTTTGCCTTCCCACATTATAGGAAATTCATTTTTAATGAAAGAGAAAATAGCATCAAGTCTTTGTAGACCATCTATTATTTCTCGCTCTTTTCCATCTTTTGTTTTTGCGAATAAAAATAATGGAACAGGATATCCCCTTAACAAAGTATCAATGAATTCCTGTTTCTCCTGCAATGTCCAAACTAATTTTCTCTGGTATTTCCTATTCACAAAAATTTCATTTCTTTTGTAAGCTGCTTTGAATAAATTATTAATCTTTTCTCCCGTGGTTTTAATGCCCAATATTTCCTCTCTCATAATTTACCTCCATTTTATCATGTTTTGTTATTTTAGTAAATTATAAGTGATAAAGTATTAAAGTATGTTTTTCTACTGTACTATTGTACTTTACTTTGTATGAGGTGCTGGGCTAAAGTGGAATACTTATACCAAACAAAAATCCCAGAGAGCGATGAAACTCTCCGGGATTGTTAAGCTTTAATGTGTAAAGCCTAATCTTATTTCCACTTTTAACATTTTATTTACTTCGATTTCAATGAGTGATATAATGTAAGCACAATAATTAAGGGAGGTGATTACAATGAGTGAAAAATTAAAAGTATGCCTTTGTGGCATTGCAATGTGTTTTATCATTGCTTTAGGATTTGCACTCGCTTACATAGTATAATTTAAGCGAAAACAATGAGTGAAAAATTAAAAGTATGTCTTTGTGGCATTGCAATATGTTTCACTACTGTAATCAACTTTAGAGATTAACACACAAGTATCACAAGTACTGAGTGCTAATATCACTATAATCTATTCGGCTAGAAAAGACCATTCCCTTTTTAATCTCTAAACAAAAAGTGCTAATATCACTATAATCTATTCAGGAAGAAATAAAAATGAAAATGAAAATGAAAATAAATAAAATTTAAAGCTATCTTAGTTAATAACTTGGATAGCTTTTTTGTTGTTTGGCTAAAGTTGAATACTTTTACCAAACAAAAATCCCGGAGAGCGATGAAACTCTTCGGGATCTAAAATACCTTTCGGGATTGTTTTTCTTGGCTAAAACTGTTGTCCTTTAAATTGAAAAATCCAGAGGGGCGATGAAACCTCTCTGGATTGTGTTATTATTTCACCTTGAAGCCTTTGAAGATTTTAACATAGGACTTCTTGACCTTCTTCGGTACTTTGATTACCATCTTCTTGTGTACTTTGTTAAAGC
>OLPQ01000255.1_pt1 | contig 50813 bp, 60 predicted proteins | sample 1672451 | NCBI WGS metagenome assembly OLPQ01 (sample SAMEA3136687, study PRJEB25190) | human gut metagenome | biome: human gut; feature: human-associated habitat; material: faeces | place: Austria | collected 2013
GATGGTGCCAATGTTGACGTGCGGCTTGGTGCGCTCAAACTTTTGCTTCGCCATTTTCTTTTTCCTCCATGTGTCAGGCCGAAGCCCGACATATTATAATTCGGGAAATCGCTTCCCGCCCGCGGGCGGGAAGCGGTAAAAGCTTACTTCGCCGCCTTGGTGCCGCAAACCTTCTCCTGAATGGACTTCGGAACCGGCTCATAGTGCTCCGGCTGCATGGTGTACACGCCGCGGCCCTGCGTACGGGAACGCAGCGCGGTGGAGTAACCAAACATCTCGGAGAGCGGAACCAGCGCGTGGATCTCTTCGGTCGTGCCGTTGTGATCCATGCCCTCGATGCGGCCGCGGCGGCTGTTCAGGTCGCCGATAACATCGCCCATGTACTCTTCCGGCACGGTGACGTCCACCTTCATGATCGGCTCAAGCAGCACCGGGTCGGCCTTGGCCATCGCGGCCTTGAACGCCATAGAACCGGCGATCTTGAACGCGACTTCGGAGGAGTCGACGTCGTGGTAGGAGCCGTCGTACACGGAAACATGGAAGTCCACAACCTCGAAGCCGCCCAGCGGGCCGTTCTTGGCCGCCTCGCGGATACCGGCGTCGATCGGCGCGATGAATTCCTTCGGGATGGAGCCGCCGACGGTGTCGTTGCTGAAGGAGTAGCCCTCGCCCGGCTCGACCGGGGAGATCTCGATCCAGCAGTGACCGTACTGGCCGTTGCCGCCGGTCTGACGGACGTAACGGCCTTCGGCCTTCGCCGCCTTGCGGATGGTCTCACGATAGGCAACCTGCGGCGCGCCGACGGTCGCCTCGACCTTGAACTCGCGCAGCAGACGGTCAACGATGATCTCCAGATGGAGCTCGCCCATGCCGGCGATGATCGTCTGGCCGGTCTCCTGGTTGGTGTAGGTCTTGAAGGTCGGGTCTTCTTCAGCCAAACGCAGCAGGCCGAGAATCATCTTCTCCTGACCGGCCTTGGTCTTCGGCTCGATGGCGACCTGAATAACCGGCTCCGGGAACTCCATCTTCTCAAGGATGATCTGGTTCTTGTCGTCGCACAGGGTGTCGCCGGTCGTGGTGTCCTTGAAGCCGACAACGCCGCAGATCTCGCCGGTGTAAACCTCGGTGATTTCCTTGCGCTCGTTGGCGTGCATCTGGAGCAGACGGCCGATGCGCTCACGCTTGCCCTTCGTGGAGTTGAGCACGTAGCTGCCCGAGCCGATGTGGCCGGAGTAGACGCGGATGAAGCTCAGCTTGCCGACGAACGGGTCGGTCATGATCTTGAAGGCCAGCGCGGAGAACGGCGCTTCGTCGCTCACCGGACGCTCGATTTCCTCGTCGGTGTGCGGGTCGAAGCCCTTGACCGGCGGGATATCCAGCGGAGACGGCATGTAGTCGATGACGGCGTCGAGCAGGAGCTGAACGCCCTTGTTGCGGTAAGAGGTGCCGCACAGCACAGCGAAGAAGCTGCAATCGATGGTGCCCTTGCGGATGGCGGCCTTCATCTCTTCGATGGTCGGCTCTTCGCCTTCCATGAACTTCTCCATGATGCCGTCGTCCACGTCGGCCAGCGCTTCGATGAGCTGCTCGCGGTACATCTGAGCATCTTCCATCATATCTTCCGGAATCGGCTCGTCGCGGTAATCCTTGCCCAGGTCATCGTAGTAGACCTCGGCGCGCATGGTCAGCAGGTCGATGATGCCGCGGAAATCGTTCTCCGAGCCGATCGGCAACTGAATCGGATGCGCATTCGCGTGCAGACGCTCGTGGAGCATGTCCACCACGCGGTAGAAGTTCGCGCCCATGATGTCCATCTTGTTGACGTACACCATGCGCGGAACATGATAGTGCTCGGCCTGACGCCAGACCGTCTCGGACTGCGGCTCAACGCCGCCCTTCGCGCAGAACACGGCGACAGAGCCGTCCAGCACGCGGAGGGAACGCTCGACCTCGACGGTGAAATCGACGTGGCCGGGAGTGTCGATGATGTTGAGACGATAGTCCTTCCAGTAGCAGGTCGTCGCGGCTGAGGTGATGGTGATGCCGCGCTCCTGCTCCTGAGCCATCCAGTCCATGGTGGCGGTGCCTTCATGCGTCTCGCCGATCTTGCGGTTCTTGCCCGTATAGAACAGAATACGCTCGGTCGTCGTCGTCTTGCCGGCATCGATATGCGCCATGATACCGATGTTGCGAACCATCTTTAATTCATGGTCTCTGGGCATGTTGAATCTCCTTTTTGTTCAGGCTGCCGCCTGCGCGGCGCCTCGCACGATCGGACGGAAATTACCAGCGATAGTGGGCAAACGCCTTGTTGGCCTCGGCCATACGGTGCATTTCTTCCTTACGCTTGACAGCCGCGCCGGTGTTGTTGCTCGCGTCGATGATCTCGGCGCAGAGGCGCTCGGCCATGGTCTTCTCGCCGCGCTTGCGGGAGAACTCGACCAGCCAGCGCAGCGCCAAGGTCTGACGGCGCTCCGGGCGGATCTCGATCGGGACCTGATAGGTCGCACCGCCGACGCGGCGAGCCTTAACCTCCAGGCTCGGCAGAATGTTCTGCAGGCCGGCGTTGAAAACTTCCATCGCGTCCTTGCCGGTCTTGTCGGCCAGCATCTGGAACGCGTCGTAGCAGACGGACTGCGCGATGCCGCGCTTGCCGTCGAGCATGATCTGATTGATCAGCTTGGTGACGATGGTGGTGCCGTATACCGGATCCGGCAGCACTTCACGCTTGGGTACAAAACCACGTCTCGGCATGGGTTTAACCTCCTGAGTTGTCAGGAAGCAAGGATTGTTTCCTCGCTTCGGTTTTCTTGCAGCATGGCCCGAACGGCCAGCAAACGCGCCGCCTCAGCAAAAGCGGCCCTGTCTGCCGGATCTAGCACACAGCCCTGCCCACGGAACGCCCAGCGCGCTGTTCCAAACACGCGCAGCGCCTTTCCGCTTTGCGGCCGGCCACCCGTTTCAGACCGACGACACCTCCGATACTGGGAGGGCGCCACTTCCTTCGTTATCCCGAAGTATGAACCCTCAGAAATTACTTCTTCGGGCGCTTCGCGCCGTACTTGGAGCGGGCCTGCATACGCTTGGCCACACCGGCAGCATCCAGCGCGCCGCGGACGATGTGATAACGAACGCCAGGCAGGTCACGGACACGGCCGCCGCGGATGAGCACCACGGAGTGCTCCTGCAGGTTGTGGCCGATGCCGGGGATGTAGCAAGTACCTTCGACGCCGTTCGTCAGGCGGACACGGGCAATCTTACGCAGCGCAGAGTTCGGCTTCTTCGGCGTGGTGGTCTTAACGGACAGGCACACGCCGCGCTTCTGCGGGCACTTCTGCAGGATAGGCGCGGTCGGCTTTGCAGCGATCGCTTTTCTTCCGTTGCGGATCAACTGGTTGATCGTAGGCATGGAAGCACCTCCTATGTTTCTTCTCAAAAATTCTGGAACACTTGCTTGCTGATTCATCTATATGAACCCGTTTAACCGGGATCATAGCATACAAATCGCCGGCGTGCCGCATAGCAGCCGGTATGTTTCGCGGCCGATTCGCCCTTACTTGAGCAGACCGGCGGCCGCAGCCTTGACGTCGATGCCGCACGCGCGCCCGAGCTTCTCCATGGATTCCACCTGCGTGCAGGGAATCTCCATGTCGTAGCAGCGATCCACGACGCGCTTAGTGAGCAGCAGATCCGCGTCCTGCGCGACATACGCATGGGCAACCCTGCCCTCGTCCAGCGCGCGGAGAACCTGCTTGGTGCCGACTACTCGTCGGTCAACATCGGCGAGACCATCATTCATAGAACAAATCTTCCTTTCAATCGTCTTCCGCGCATACCATCCCTGCGGACGGCTTGCACAGCAAACACGAGTATGATATCATTTTCCGCCGCGAATGTCAATTCTTATTTTTGGTTTTTCCCTTATTTTACACGCTTTTTCTGTTTTTCGTTCGGGTTTTTCCGCTCATTCCCCCGCCAGCGCGTCCGCCATGCTCTGCATGGAACATTCCTCGTCCGTCTCGAAATCCGCAAACCGGAATTCCTCTCCGGTTTCGCCGATGGCCTGCGTCAGCCTGCAAAGCAGCTCGAAGCGGTATTCCGCAACCGCCTCGATCTGTGAAACGTCCATTTCGTCCTGCTCCTTGCCCCAGCGCTCCGCGTCCCGCAGAAACGCGCCGGAATCGGTCAGCTCGTGCTGATACAGCGCCAGCTCCTCGCGGACGGTGTCTATCGTGAAGCCCGCCTCGCTCATTTGCCGCCACCGCGCAGCCAGCTCCGCGCGCGCGCCGCTCACATCCAGCTCGATCACCCGGCAGGCCAGCGCGTCGATCATCCAGCAGTCCCAGTATGCGCCCGGCTCCTTCTCCCAGGACAGATCCATGTCCCACGGAATAAAGCGATAGACCACGCCCGCCGCCGTCTCGTGCGCCCAGACGTACATGTTGTTGAAGATGTTGTCGCAGAGCGCCATCCCCTGCACCAGCAGCGTGTATCGCATCAGCGAGGGCACGTCGATGTGCGCCGCCGCTTCTCGGCAAAACGTCTCGTCGTCCATTTCGCCGTCGTCCAGCCGGAGGTAGGTTTGCAGCCCCGCGAACGGATTCTCCGCGTCCGGCGCGATAAACAGCTCGTATCCCTCGTCGATCGGCCGCCCCTTGTCCACCGCGGCGATCACCGAGCGGTACAGGCTGTCGCGCTGGGCGCTGCCCGCGCCCGCCTTCTCGATCTCCGCGCGCCGGTCAAACGGAACCATCATCAGGTATGCGCCCTGATACGCATCGTTGACGAAGACCTCGACGTATTCCCTGCCGACGGGCGCGAACGCCTCGTCCTTCGGCCAGATTCGCTCGATCATCGACCAGCTCAGCCGGTCGCGCACCATGTTCGGGTCAAAGCCCATCGCCAGCAGGATGATCTCGTCCGTCTGCCCCAGCCCCGGCACGTTCTGCGGAATTTTTTTCTTTCCGTCCTCGGTTCGCGTAAATTCCACCTTGTAGCTGTGCTTGTCCAGCCGGACGAGCGATGCGTTGCCGCGCAGGTGGGCGCGCGCGTTCGCTTCAAGCCGCTCGCCGTTCCCAAAGGCGAGGTTCAGCGCCGCCGGCGTGTCCTCGGTCGTGATTTCCTCCGCCGTGTGCAGCGAGAGAATCGGCAGCCCCGTGAAAACCACGTCCGAATAGCTGTATGCCTCGTCCGTGTACGCCATGATCTGATAGGCGTAGCCGTCCCGAATCGCGTCCGCGCAGGCGTCGTAGGCATAATCGTCAACAAAGCAGAGGGTTAACCCCCCCCCACATTTTTGGCAGTCGTCAGCTTGATTTTCGGCCATTCCTCGCCGTTTTCAAGCCCCAGCGTGCAATAAAACGTGTTGCTTTCCGCGTCGTAGGCCGCCTCCGCGCCGTTGCAGAAAAGCCGCGTCACCAGCGGCTCTTCGCTTTCCTCCCGCTCGTCCTCGATGGCCCAGATTTCCTCGATCTCGCGCACCGGCCCCACCACCGGCCGATACGCCGAGCCGTATTTCACCGTCAGCCCGATGGCGCAGGCCAGCGCGGCCATGCCCAGCAGCAGCTTCAATCTCTTCATCGCCGTCGTCCTATCTGATTCTTCTCTTATTCCTCGCTCAGGGGCGTTCCCTTGTCGTCGTAGTTCGTCTTCTCAAGGAAACGCAGGTCGATTTCCTCGCCCGCGCTCATCGCCCGAACGGGCTCGTCCAGCAGCGCGATTCTCTCCGCCGCAAAGGCGACCAGCTCGTAGCCGTCGGCGGCGTAATTCTCCGTTTCCCATCGCTCCGCGTTGCGCGCCATCGCGCCGGAATCGTTCAGCTCGTGAGCGTATTGGCCGACCAGTGCCTCCACCGTCTCCGTGTCAAACGCCTTTTCCCGTACCTCGCGATAGATTTCGCCGTATCGCTGCCGAACGCCGCCCTCTTCGTCCGCGCGCAGCAGCCGATCCACCAGCGGGAAGAACACCCAGTTTTCGTGCATCTCGCCGATTTCGTCTCGCTTCAATCCCCACGACACATCCAGATCCCAAAAATCAAACCGATAGCGGGTGTGCCCCCGGCTGTTCTGCGCCCACGTGTACATGTTGTTGATGACATTGTCCGTCAGCCCGAAGAGCTGCAACACCACGTCGTAGCGCAGCGCGCTGTCCAGATCGATAATCTGCGCCGCCCGCCGCATGAAGGCCGCGTCGTCCGTCTCGCCCAGCAGCGCGAAATAATCCGCCAGCGGCGAAAAATCTGGCTCGCCGTCCATCGGATAGTAGAGCTCAAACCCCGTCGCCGCGCTGTATGGGTCTTCCATGCACGGCCTGCCGTGCGAAAGGCTGATGACCGCCGTTCGGTATACGCTGTCCGTCGTCAGGCGCTCCTCGCCCGCCTTGGCCACCTCCTGCCTGACCGAAAACGGTTCGAGCATCAGGTAAACGCCGCGATATTCCCCGTTCAGAAACAGCTCGCAGTATTGCGTCTTCCGCGCGCTGAAGGGCTCGTCCCGCCGCGTCAGCCGCGCATAGAGCGCCCAACTCAGCCGGTCGCGCATCATCGTCGTATCCAGCGCGTTCATGGGCAGCAGAATCACCTGGCTGTCCGTCCCCATGCCCGGAATCTCCCGATAGATCTTCTTTTTGCCGTCCGTCGTGCGCGTAAATTCCAGCTTATAGCCCACCTTGTCGTTCAGGATGGACGCGCCGCCGCGTTTGTGGATTCGCCCGTTTGTCTGCAGCCCTTCCGCCGCCAGCGCGATTTCAATCTGCGCGGGCACATCCTCGCGCTCGATCGTCTGCTCGGCCGTGACATTCACCAGCGGCAGCCCGGTGAAAACGACCTCCGCGTAGCTGTACGCCGTGTCGGTGTAGGCGAAAATCTGATAGCTGTAGCCCTCCCGAATCGCCGCGTCGCAGTCATCGAAGCCGTAATCGTCGGCAAAGCAGAGGCTCAGCCCTTTCGCCGTCTCCTCGGAAGCCGTCAGCTTGATTTCCGGCCACTGCGCGCCGTTTTCAAGCCCCAGCGAGCCGTAGAACACGTTATTCTCCGCGTCGTAGGCCATCGGAATGCCGTTGCAGAAAAGCCGCGTCACCAGCGGCTCCCCGCTCTCCTCGCGCGCATCCTCCAGCGCCCAGATTTCCTCAATCTCGCGCACCGGCTCCACCACCGGCCGATACGTCGAGCCGTATTTCACCGTCAGCCCGATGGCGCAGGCCAGCGCGGCCATGGCCAGAAACAGCTTGAATCTTTTCACCGTATATTCTCCAAAATGCGTTCTTTTTCCCCTATTATAGCATACATAATCTCATTTGAACAGAAAAAGGAACCGTCAAGCTTAAACCAAACATTTCAAGAAACAAATGTCTAAGCATTTTGGAATATGGGGCTTTGCCCCATCGCCCCACCAAAGGGCTTTCCGTTTTCTGCTGTTTGTTTCCGCCACTGGCGGCAACAGCCGAAAACCTCTTTGGAAACCTTCGGGCAAAAATACTTAATTTTATTCTCGAAATATCGGTGTTGTTAGCTTGACAGCCCCCTGATGGATGGTCCTTCGCTTTTACAATTCCCGCAGCGCGTCGATCAGCGCCGTCTTCCCTTTGGTTTTTTCGTCCTTCATCTTGACGATCCGCGCCGGGATTCCCGCGACCACCGCGTTTTCCGGCACATCCCGCGTGACCACCGCGCCCGCCGCGACGACCGCGCCGTTCCCAACGTGAACACCCTCGATCACCACCGCGTTCGCGCCGATGAGCACGTCGTCGCCGACCGTCACCGGCTTTGCGCTGGGCGGCTCGACAACGCCCGCGAGCACCGCGCCCGCGCCGATGTGGCTCCGCTTTCCGACGGACGCGCGCCCGCCGAGCACCGCGCCCATGTCGATCAGCGTCCCCTCGCCGACAGCCGCGCCGACGTTGAGAATCGCGCCCATCATAATCACCGCGCCGTCACCGACGCTCACCCCCGCGCGGAGAATCGCGCCCGGTTCAATGCGCGCGCGGAGGGGCTTCACATCCAGCAGCGGCAGCGCGCTGTTCCGCCGGTCGCACTCGATCACCATGTCCTCGATGGCGTCCGCGTTGCGCGCCAAAACCGGCTCGATGTCCCCGTAATCCCCCATCACGACCATGTCCGCGCCGGTAAACACGTGACAGTTTTCAAAGTGCAGCGGCCTGTTCGCCCGAACGTAGACCTTGACCGGCGTTTTTTTCTCTGCCGTTTGAATGAGCCTTACGATCTCGTCCATCCGTCTCCCCCGAATAAAACGTCCTCCATGTCATACAGCCCCGGTTCTGCCTTCCGCGCGAACGCCGCCGCCCGCAGCGCGCCTTGGGCGAAGATTTCCCGGCTGTCCGCGCGGTGGCGAAGCTCAAGCTCCTCCATCCGCCCGAAAAAGCGCAGGCTGTGCTCGCCCGCCGCCGTGCCTCCGCGCACCGCGTGCACGCCGATTTCCCGGCCGCGCACACCGATCCGCCCCGACCGCCCGTAAACGGGCGCATACAGTCCCTCCGGGTCGATCTGCCGCAGAATCAGCTTTGCCGTGCCGCTGGGCGCGTCCACCTTCCGGTTGTGGTGCGTCTCCACGATCTCCATGTCAAATTCACGGCCGAGCGCCTGCGCCGCAAGCCGCGCCAGCCGAACGAGCACCGTCACGCCGACGGAAAAATTTTCCGACCACACAATCGGTATCCGTCGGCTTGCCGCGCGGATGGCCTCGCCCTGCGCACCGCTCATCCCCGTCGTGCCGATGACCAGCGGAATCTGCCGCCGCACCGCGCCGGAAAGCAGCATGGGCAGGTTCTCCGGCGCCGAAAAATCCAGCGCCGCGTCCAGCCCGTCCAGCGCGTCAAGGCTTTCGCAGCCGCCGCGGCCGACATGGCCGAGCACCAGCACATCGTCCCGCCGCGCGCAGACTGCGTCCAGCGTCCGCCCCATCCTGCCGTTGCCCACGATGGCGATATTCAAGGGTCTTCACCTCCGGTTCAGCCGCTTTCTTTCCACTTATGCTGACCGGAGCGCCTCGCTTTTATGCCTTTTTACGTCCGATTTTATGCCCTTTCCGTGTCCCTGATGCCGATATCGCGGCGCATATGCGCGCCCTCAAAATGAATCTTCTCTGCCGCGGCATATGCCCGGCGGATCGCCTCCGCCAGCGTATCACCCAGCGCCGTCACGCCCAGCACGCGGCCGCCCGCCGTCACATAGCCCGCGTCCGTCAGTCTCGTGCCCGCGTGGTACACCGTCGCGCCCGCCGCCTCCGCGTCCGCCAGACCGGTGATCGCCTTGCCGCTCTCGTATTTTCCGGGATAGCCGCCGCTGGCCAGCACGATGCAGGCCGCCGCGCCGCCCCGCCAGCGGATCTCCGTCTCCGCCAGCCGCTGCTCGCGAACGGCGCGCATGATGGCAAACAGGTCGCTTTCCAGCAGGGGCAGAACGGCCTGCGTCTCCGGGTCGCCGAAGCGCGCGTTGTATTCCACCACCTTCGGCCCCTCCGCCGTCAGCATCAGCCCGACGTAGAGCACACCCTTGAATGTGAAGCCCTCCGCGTTCATCGCGCGGAGCGTCGGCAGCAGAATCTCACGCTCCGTCCGCTCCGCGATCTCATCGGTATAGAGCGGGCTGGGGGCAAACGCGCCCATGCCGCCGGTGTTCGGCCCCTTGTCGCCGTCCAGCGCGCGCTTGTGATCCTGACTCGCCTTCATCGGCACGATCGTCTTGCCGTCGCAGAAGCAGAGCACCGTCACCTCGCGCCCGACCATACATTCCTCGATGAGCACCCGCGCGCCGCTTTGGCCGAATTTGCCGCCCTGCATCATCTCCACAACGGCCTGCTTTGCCTCTTCCACCGTCGCCGCGACGACCACGCCCTTGCCCAGCGCCAGCCCGTCCGCCTTGACGACAATCGGCGCGCCCTGCGTGTCCAGATACGCCAGCGCTTTGTCCATCTCGGTGAAGGTTTCGCTCTTCGCCGTGGGGATTCCGTATTTGCGCATCAGGTTTTTGGAGAAGATCTTGCTCGCCTCCATCTGCGCCGCGTAGGCCGTCGGCCCAAACGCCGGAATGCCCGCCGCCTCCAGCCGATCCACGCAGCCCAGCGCCAGTGGATCATCCGGCGTGACGCAGACAAAATCGACCTTTTCCCGCTGCGCCAGCGCGACGATGCCCTCGATATCCGTCGCCTTGACCTCGGGGATGCACCGCGCGACCTGCGCAATGCCCGCGTTGCCCGGCGCGCAGAGGATCTCCGTCACGTCCTTCGATTCGCTCAGCTTTTTGCATACGGCGTGCTCGCGTCCGCCGCCGCCAATCACCAATACCTTCATAAACATCCTCCTCAACGCAAAAAACAGCGTCCCTCCCGCCCGCTCGGGGCGACCCGAAGGGACGCTGATGATGGTTAGTGCTTGAAATGCCGCATGCCCGTGAAGACCATCGCGATGCCGTACCGATCGCAGGCGTCGATGGAATCCTGATCGCGGACGCTTCCGCCCGGCTGGATGATGCAGCTGATTCCCGCCTCCGCGCAGGCCTTCACGCAGTCGTCAAACGGGAAGAAGGCGTCGCTCGCCAGCGCCGCGCCGCGCACCTTGTCGCCGCTGCGCTCGATGGCCATCTGCGTGCTCCAGATGCGGTTGACCTGCCCCGGCCCGATGCCCAAACTCTGGTGATCCTTCGCAATCGCAATGCCGTTGGATTTGGCGTGCTTGACGATCTTCCACGCCAGCATCAAATCCTCCATCTGCTTGGCCGTCGGCTGCGCCTTGGTGACGACTTTCAGTTCGCCGTCCTCCGGCAGCAGCTTGTCGTCGATCTCCTGCACCAGCAGGCCGCCCGCCACCTTGCGCATCACGCGCTCGCCCTTGGGGTAGGCGCGGATCGTCGTATCCAGCTCCAGCAGGCGCAGATTCTTCTTCCTGGTCAAAATCGCCAGCGCCTCGTCGGTGAACCTCGGCGCGACGATGATCTCAAGGAAGATCTTGCTCATCTGCTCGGCCGTCGCCGCGTCCACCGTGCCGTTGGTGACGACAATTCCGCCGAAAACGCTGACCGGGTCGGCCTCATACGCCAGCCTGTAGGCCTCGCTGACCGCGTCCGCCACGCCCACGCCGCACGGGTTGCCGTGCTTGACCGCGATCACCGCCGTCGTGTCAAACTCGCGCAGGAGCTCGAGCGCGCCGTTCGTGTCGTTGATGTTGTTGTAGGAGAGCTCCTTGCCGTGAAGCTGCTTCGCCGCCGGGAGCGTGCCCGCCACGTCGCCCAGATCACGGTAGAACGCCGCCTTCTGGTGCGGGTTCTCGCCGTAGCGCATCTCCTGCACCTTTTCAAAGGTGACGGTCAGGTTCTGCGGGAACGCCGGCGCGTCCTCCAGCTGGCCGCGCAGGTACTGCTGAATCATGCAGTCATACTGCGCGGTGTGCTCGAAGACCTTGTATTGCAGATAGCGCTTGGTTTTGAGCGAAACGTCGCCCGTCGCCTCCAGCTCATTGAGCACAAGCTCGTAATCCGCCGGGTCGATGACAACCACCACGTCCTGCGCGTTTTTGGCCGCCGCGCGGAGCATGGTCGGCCCGCCGATGTCGATGTTTTCAATCGCCTCGTCGAAGGTCACGCCGGGCTTCTCGATGGTCGCGCGGAAGGGATACAGGTTGATGACCACCATGTCGATCGGCTCCACGCCGAGCTGCTCAAGCTGCTTCATGTGCTCGGGGTTATCGCGCACGGCGAGCAGCCCCGCGTGAATCGCCGGGTGCAGCGTCTTCACGCGCCCGTCGAGGCACTCCGGGAAGCCGGTGACGTCGCTCACGCCGGTCACGGGAATCCCGGCCTCTTCAATCGCCTTCATCGTTCCGCCGGTAGACAGCAGGGTTACGCCCTGCGCCGCCAGACGGCGAGCCAGCTCGACAATGCCCGTTTTATCCGATACGCTCAAAATCGCACGCTTTACCATGATGCGTTCTCCTCTCCTCACATGTCTCTGCCCAAAAGATACTCCTCGGTGCGCACCCAGTCAAAGCCGCTGCGCTTAAAAAACTTCATCGCGCTGGCGTTGCGGCGGACGGCGCGGGCGACGATGTGCGGCACCTGCTGCTTGCTCAGCTGCACCAGTGCCTCGTCCACCAGCGCGCTGGCCACGCCGCGGCCGCGCCACTTCTGCTCCACGCAGATCATCTCCAGCACGGCCTCGGCCTGCGTCCCCGTGACCAGCATGCTGCCCACGTAGTCGCTGCCGAAATACATCGCCTTCGCCATGAAGACCGGGCCGCGCATGCGCTCCTCCAGCCATTCGCTGGCGTGCTCCACACAGCCGAACTCCTTCAGCCCCAGCAGAAATTCCTCGCGCCGGGTGCGGGTACGCAAATCCACGTCGATGGATTTCGTGCCCACCGGGCTGTAATTGCGCCTGCGCAGGGAAAGATCCTGCGGCACGTTCAGCACAAACAGCTCCACGCCGTCGAAATCGTCAAACCCCATCCGGGTAAAATACTCGTGGCGCTCCGCGTCGTCAATCGCGCAGCGGGTATACAGCCGCGCGGGCAGACCGCCCTCTTCGTCCTTGATGCGCTCGGCTCTGGCGCTCAGCGCGCCGAAGAGCGTGTCGCTGGCCACCGGATGCGCGCTCATCGTCATCTCGATATCCAGCGGCCTGTCCGGCATCATTTTCTTAATCACGCGGTATTCCAGGCCGCCTTGCCCGATTTCCACGCCCGCGTCGTCGATCATCACAAAGCTGTTTTCCCGCAAAGCGCCGCCAACGCCGCGCACGGGCTGATAAATTCTCATAGTTAGGAAGACACCCTTCATCAAAGCGGTCGGCGCGGAATAGACCCGCCCGACGAATTTGCATACATGAACACTTTATTATAGCACATGTACCTGTCTTCCATCTACCCCCAGTTTTTCCGCGCAGAAAAGTCTTACGCTTTCCGGCAGAATCTCGTGCTCAACGGCGAGCACGCGCGCGGCCAGCGTTTCCGGGGTGTCGCCCTCCAGCACGGGGACGCTCTTTTGCATAATCACGCCGCCGTGATCGACCTGCTCATCGACAAAGTGCGTCGTCGCGCCGGAAATCTTCGCGCCGTAGGCCAAAACCGCCTCGTGCACGTGATGGCCGTACATCCCCGGCCCGCAGAACGCCGGAATCAGCGCCGGATGGATGTTGATGATCCGGTGCTCAAACGCCCGCACAATCTGCCGCCCCACGATGGGCAGATAGCCCGCCAGCACGACGAGATCGGCGTTCACCGCGCGCAGCCTTTGGAGGATGACGTCGTTGAAAGCCTCGTCGCTCCCGGCCTGCTTCTTGCTGATAAACTCCGCCGGAATGCCGTGCCTGCGCGCGCGCTCAAGGGCGAACGCCTTGGAGGCGTTGGCGAGCACCAGCACGATCTCCCCGTCGATGCTGCCCGCCTCCACCGCGTCGATGAGCGCCTGCAAATTCGTGCCGCCGCCGGAGCAGAGCACCGCGATTCTCTTGCTCACAGCAGAACCAGCCTTTCGCCGTCCTCGCCCGTCTTCGCCACGCGGCCGATGCGGTAGGCCTTTTCGCCCTGCGCCTCCAGCGTCGCAATCAGCTTGTCGGCCTCCTCCGCCTTCACCGCGAACACCATGCCCACACCCATGTTGAAGGTGTTATAGGCCTGTCGGTCACCCAGCCCGCCGAGCTTCACCAGCTCCGTGAACACCGGCAGCACCGGCCACGTGCCGCGCTCGATCTGCGCGCTCAGGCCGTCGGGCAGGATGCGCGGAATGTTTTCGATGAAGCCGCCGCCGGTGATGTGCGCAATGCCGTGCACGTCGCAGGCCTTGCAGGCTGCCAGCGCGGGCTTGACGTAGATCTTCGTCGGCGTGAGCAGGGTTTCGCCCCAGCTCTTTCCGCCGAAGGCTTCCACCGGCGCGTTCAGGTCGCGATCCGCGGTCAGCACCAGCTTGCGCACCAGGGAATAGCCGTTGGAGTGCACGCCGGAGGAGGCCATGCCCACCAGCACGTCGCCCTCCGCCACACGCTCGCCGGAGATGGATTTCTCCCGCCCGACGAGGCCGACGGTGAAGCCCGCCAGATCGTATTCGCCCTCTGGGTAGAAATCCGGCATTTCAGCCGTCTCGCCGCCGATCAGCGCGCAGCCCGCCTGACGGCAGCCGTCCGCCACGCCCGCGACAATCTGCTCCACCTTGACCGGATCGAGGTAGCCCGTCGCGATGTAGTCAAGGAAAATCAGCGGCTTCGCGCCCTGACACACCACATCGTTGACGCACATCGCCACGCAGTCGATGCCCACCGTGTCGTGCTTGTCCATCAAAAATGCCAGCTTGAGCTTGGTGCCCACGCCGTCCGTGCCCGCGACGAGCACCGGCTTTTCAACGTTCTCGTTTTCGATGGAATAAAAGCCGCCGAACGAGCCGAGACCGCCCAGCACGTTCTCGTCAAACGTGGCGGCGACATGCTGCTTCATCCTGCGCACGGCCTCGTAGCCGCGCTCAACGTCCACACCAGCGTCCTTATACGTAATCATGTTCTTCCTCCATCCCGTGCATCTCGCCCGTTTCCGGGTCGATGGGGTAATCGCCGTCAAAGCAGCCCGTGCAGAATTGGCAGCCCGAACCGGCCACCGTCTTGAGCAGATCGGGCAGGGAAAGGAACTTGAGGCTGTCCGCCCCGATGAAGCGGCAGATTTCCTCAACGCTGCGGCTGTGGCCGATCAATTCCTCGCTCGTCGCCGTATCAATGCCGAAATAGCAGGGGTTCAGCACCGAGGGCGAAGAAATGCGCATGTGCACTTCCTTCGCGCCCGCCGTGCGCAGCATCTCGACGATCTTGCGGCTCGTCGTGCCGCGGACGATGGAATCGTCCACCAGAATCAGCCGCTTGCCGCGAACGTTGCGGGTCAGCGCGTTGAGCTTGGTGCGCACGCCCAATTCGCGCATGCCCTGCTCCGGCTGGATGAACGTGCGGCCGACGTAGCGGTTTTTGGCCAGCCCGTCGCCATAGGGAATCCCGCTCTGCTGGGCGTAGCCCATCGCCGCCGCCAGCGCGCTGTCCGGCACGCCGATGACCATATCCGCCTCCACGTCGTCGTCGATGGCCAGCCGCTTGCCCGCCTCCACGCGGGATTGGTAGACGTTGATGCCGTCGATGACCGAATCCGGTCTGGCGAAGTAGACAAATTCAAACAGGCACAGGCGGCTGCGCATCGGCGTTTTGACGTGCATGGAGTGAATGCCTTCCGCGTCGATCACGACGATTTCGCCCGGCTGAATGTCGCGTACAAACTCCGCGCCCACCGCGTCGAGCGCGCAGCTCTCGCTCGCCAGCACAAAGCTGTTGCCGACCCGCCCCAGACAGAGCGGGCGAATGCCATACGGATCGCGAATGCCGATGAGCTTGTCCTTGGCCAGCAGCACCAGCGCGTAGCTGCCGCGCACCTTCTCCATCATGGAGCGGATGGCCTCGATCAGCCCCTTGCTGCTTTCCCGCGCAATCAGGTTCAGGATGACCTCGGTATCCACCGACGTCTGGAAAATCGCGCCGTCGTCCTCCATCTGCGCCCGGAGCGCATCCGCGTTGACCAGATTGCCGTTGTGTGCCAGCGCCAGCATGCCGATCTTGCACCGCGCCACCAGCGGCTGCGCGTTGATTACATCCTTGCTGCCGAAGGTCGAATAGCGCACGTGGCCGATGGAGATGCGCCCCGTCAGCCCGTGCAGAATTTCCTCGTCAAACACCTCCGGCACAAGCCCGAGGTTGCGGTAATGCTTGATTCCCTTGCCGTCCGCCACCGCGATACCGGCGCTTTCCTGCCCGCGGTGCTGCAAAGCAAACAGACCGTAATACGCGGCCTCCGCCACGTTGATGGATTCGTCCTGCGCGTAAATGCCGAATACGCCGCAGGCCTCCTCCATCTGATCTCCGCGTTCCTTAATATCCGTCATGCTGCCTCCGCTTTACAGTTCTTCCTGAATCTGCTTGTCGTCCGCCTCGATCGCCGCCGCCATCCGCTCGCGATGCGCCAGCAGCTTTTCGGCGAGAATCGGGTATTTGATGGAGAGCATCTGCGCCGCCAGATACGCCGCGTTGTCGCCGCCGCCGACGGCCACCGTCGCCACCGGGATGCCCGTGGGCATCTGCACGGTGGAGAGCAGGGAATCCAGCCCGTCCATAAACGAGGATTTGACCGGAATCCCGATCACCGGCAGCGTCGTGTGGCCTGCAATCACGCCCGCCAGATGCGCTGCCTTGCCGGCCGCCGCGATGATCGCTTCAAAGCCGTTTTCGCGCGCGTTCGCCGCGAAGGCCGCAACGGTCTCGGGCGTTCTGTGTGCGCTGGCTACGTGCACCTCAACCTCAATTTCAAACCCCTTGAGCACATCGACGCAGCCCCTGAGGGACGGCCAATCGCTCTTCGAACCCATAATCAGCGCAACCTTTGGCATAACGCTCGACCTCCAAATTCCAAAATCGTCTTTAGTATAGCAAGAGACGCGTCCGTTTTCAATAAAATTCCAGAACTTATTTTTCTGTTTTTTAATTATCGTTCGTGTTTTCAGCCCGTTTTGTATTTCTTCACCAGTTTATCCTCTGTTTTTTGCCGTTTTTCCCGTACTTTGGAAGCGCGCGTTTGAAGACGAAAAAAGCTATTCTCCCCCCCTTCGGGGGGAGAATAGCTTTTTGTCTACAGTCTGGAGCTCCCTCTTCGAGGGAGCTGGCACGGCGCAGCCGTGACTGAAGGAGTCAGCCCGCCGCGCGCCCGTTGTCGGAACTTGTGCAAAATCTCAAATTTGCTCATTCCTGTGATTTATTGAAATTTCTCTTTTCCAACCGGCGTCGGCGTCTGGTCGTAAAACACGCGCTGAACGGCGGGCGTCGTCTCCAAAATGCGTTCCACGGTGCGCTCCACCAGATCGTAGGGCAGCCTCGCCGGAACGAGCATCGCGCCGGAGACCGTCACCGCGCGCAGGATGATCGTACAGCCCCCCTTCAGTTCGTCCGCGTCCACCAGCACCGGGAAGTATTTGTAGAGCTTCCTGTGCAGGCCGGCCTCGCGGATTTCCTCGCTGAAAATCGCGTCGGCCGTGCGCAGCGCGGAAAGCCTCTGCGGCGTCACCTCGCCCAGAATCCGCGCGGCCAATCCCATCAGCGGGAAGGGCTTGCGCAGCAGGAGCTCGCCGTCCAGCCCCAGCATTCCGGCGATTTCTTTCACCTCGTCGCGGAAGAGCAGCGCCAGCGGTTCGAGCACCGCCATACCGCAATCCTTCCACGCCGCGTTGTTCGTGCCGCCCAAAAAATCGCTGTAATTCGTGCCCATCACCAGCGTCTTCGCGCCGGGGATGGCCTCCGTCTGCCGGATCATCTCTTCATGCAGGCAGGAAACGACCATCGCGCGCTTTTCGCCCATCGTCTGCCTGCCGCGAAGGGTGGCCAGCACGTCCTCCGCGCGGTCGATCACGCGCAGCGGAATCCCGAGCTGCTCGTAAATCGCCCGTACAGCGGCGCCATCACCCGCGCGCATCAGCCCCGTTTCAACGTAAATCGCCGTCATCCGCTCGCCGAACGCCTGATGCGCCAGCACCGCGGCCACCATGGAATCCACGCCGCCGCTCACGCCGCAAACCGCGAATCCGCCTTCAATCGAGGCCTCCGTCAGCGCGCGCCGCGCTTCGGCCAGCGCCGCGTCCATCGTGAACCACGGCGTGCAGCCGCAGATGTCGCGCGCAAAGTTTTTGAGGATGGTCGAGCCGTCCGGGTCGTTGCGCTCCAGCTCAAACTGAACGCCGAAAAGCGACCGTTTGCTGTCCTCAAAGGCGACGGTGCAGCCACCCGCGCCCGCCGTCACCTGCACGTCGGCCGGCAGCATCAGCGTCACGGCCTCCTGAATGTAGCGTTCGCCGCCCTCCACGCCGTTAAACAGCTTGCAGTCCGCGTATTGAACGTTCGCTTTTTTCTCGCTGATGGCCGCGCCTGCACACGCGCCGCCCATCGCCGCAATCAGCATGTGCGCGGCGTGCCCCAGCGCCAGCACGGGGATATCCAGCTTCAAAATCTCCGCGTCGAACACGCCCGCCGCGCTCTTCGGTTCGCCGCAGAGCACGAGCCCGCGCGGCGCGATTTCCGCAACCTGCGCCGCCGTCGTCGTGCCGCTGATGATTTTACAGAAAACCCGCTCGCCGCGAAGCCTTTTCGCCGCCTCGACGGCAAACTCATCCGAGTAATTGAGAATGAGGATCATGTCGTTCATGCTTCGTTCCCTCCCACAGGGCGGGCGCTCATATGCCCGATTCCAAAAGAAGCTGCTCCGCGTCTCGGCGAAACAGCTTCTTCGGTAACAAAGGGGATTAGATCAGCTCGAGAATGACCATCTCGGCGGCGTCGCCGCGGCGCGGGCCCTTCTTGAGAATACGGGTGTAGCCGCCGGCGCAGTTCTTCTCGGCGTTGCGCGCCTTGTACTTCGGCGCGATCTCGCGGAAGAGCTTCTCCACGCAGGGATACTTCACGTCCTTGGTGCGCTCGGCATACGCCTTCTTGGACTCGTCATCCAGCTTCGGCTCCTTCACGTCGTACAGATACGCCATGATCTGACGGCGGGCATGCAGCTTGCTCGGGGCGTCGTTCTGCACGGTAACGGTCACGGACTGACCCTTATCGTTGTTGAAGGTCTTCTCGACCGAGACCGTGTTGTCACACTCGCGGATGGCGAGAGTGATCAGGTGCTCGGCGGCGCTGCGAACTTCCTTGGCGCGGGCCAGAGTGGTCTCGATGCGGCCATACCAAATGAGGTTGGTCACCTGATTGCGCAGAAGCGCCTTGCGCTGAGCGGCCGTGCGGCCAAGTTTACGCTGATAAGCCATTTTGTTTATCCTCCTATTACAGCCCGCCTCCTGCAAATACGGTTCTTCACGCGGCACACAAGAAGCCTGCTCCGCCTTTTCGGCGGATCAGGCCTTGCCTGCCGCGCCCATATTTCCCTTAGGCGCGACCTTGATAGCCCCTTTGGGGCAATGTATCGCTGTAAACCGGTTTTGCCGGATTACTCGTCGTTGGCACGCAGGGCCAGACCCAGAGCGGCGAGCTTCTGCTCGACCTCCTCGAGGGATTTCTTGCCCAGATTGCGAACCTTCATCATGTCTTCCTGATTGCGCTGCACAAGCTCGGCGACGGTGTTGATGCCGGCGCGCTTGAGGCAGTTGTAGGCACGGACGGAGAGATCGAGCTCTTCGATCGTCATCTCCAGCACCTTTTCGCGGTGATCGTCTTCCTTCTCGTTGAAGCCGATGGTCACCACCTGATCGGTCAGATCCATGAACAGCTTCAGGTGGCCGTTGAGGATCTTCGCGGCGGTGCTGATGGCCTCATCCGGCTGGATGCTGCCGTCGGTCCACACCTCGAGGGTCAGGCGATCGTAATCGGTCTCCTGGCCGACGCGGGTGTTCTCGACGGTGTAATTCACCTTGCGGATCGGCGTGAAGATCGAATCCGTCGGGATGACGCCGATGGGCGTATTGGGATTTTTGTTGTTCGCTGCGCTCACATAGCCACGACCCTTTTCCAGAGTCAGGTGCATGATGAGGTCGGCGTCCTCGTTGAGCGTGGCGATGTGCAGATCGCGGTTGACCACCTCAATCTGATCGTCCACGGCGAGGGCGGCCGCAGTCAGCTCACAAGGACCCTTGACGTTGATGGACACCGTCTTGGGGCCGTCGCAATACAGCTTCGCGGAAAGCTCTTTCAGGTTGAGGATGATCTCTGCAACGTCTTCCTTCACGCCGGGAACGGCGGAAAACTCGTGCTGGATGCCCTCAATGCGGATGCTGGAAACAGCAACGCCCGGCAAAGAGCTGAGCAGCACACGGCGCAGGGAATTTCCCAGCGTCTGGCCAAAGCCATGCTCAAGCGGCTCTACGACAAACTTGCCGTAGCTGTCGCTGGCTTCCACACGTTCGATGCGGGGCTTTTCGATTTCGATCATTGGGCAGATTCCTCCTCACAGTTACCGTGAACAGCCATGGATTAACGAGAATAGAGCTCGACGATGAGGTGCTCTTCGATCGGGCAATCAATGTCCTCGCGGGCAGGCATCGCAGCCACGGTGCCGGTGAGATTCTGCGCGTCAAAGGTGAGCCACTTCGGGGTCACAACGCCGGTGCCCTCGCGCAGTGCCTTGAAGGCGGCCTGCTCGCGGGAACGCTCGCGCAGGGTGATCACGTCGCCGACCTTCACGGAGTAGGAGGGGATGTCCACCTTCTTGCCGTTGACCAGGATGTGGCCGTGCACGATGATCTGGCGCGCCATGCGGCGGGTCTTGGCAAGGCCAAGACGATAGATCACGTTGTCAAGGCGCAGTTCGAGGAGCTGCAGCAGGTTTTCACCCGTGATGCCCTTCATGTTGGCCGCCTTGAGGTAGTAACGGTGGAACTGCTTCTCCAGCACACCGTAAACAAACTTGACCTTCTGCTTTTCCTTGAGCTGCGTGCCGTACTCGGAAACCTTCTTGCGCTTGTTGCCGCCCGGGTTGCGAGTAGACTTCTTGTTGCCGTAGCCCATGACGGCCGGAGAGATATCCAGGCTCCGGCACTTCTTGGCGATCGGCTCTTTATTGTTAGCCATGTACTTTCGTCCTCCTTACCAATACCTTACACGCGACGGCGCTTCGGCGGACGGCAGCCGTTGTGGGGGATCGGCGTCACGTCCTTGATCATGTTGACCTCCAGGCCGGCAGCCTGCAGGGAACGGATGGCGGCCTCACGTCCGGAGCCCGGGCCCTTGACGTAGACCTCAACGGTCTTCAGGCCGTACTCCATAGCAGCCTTCGCGGCGGTCTCCGCAGCGGTCTGCGCGGCAAACGGCGTGGACTTCTTGCTGCCGCGGAAACCGAGTCCGCCGGCGGAAGCCCAGCTCAGCGCGTTGCCCTGGGTATCGGTCAGGGTCACGATGGTGTTGTTAAAGGAGGAGCGGATATGCGCCGCACCGCGCTCCACGACCTTGCGCTCGCGGCGCTTGCGGACGACTTTCTTCAGCTTCTGCTTAGGTGCCATTGTCAATCACTCCTCTTTTATCTGGTTGCCTTCTTCTTGCCGGCGATGGTCTTCTTCGGGCCCTTGCGGGTACGAGCGTTCTGCTTGGTGTTCTGGCCGCGAACGGGCAGACCCTTGCGGTGACGCACACCGCGATAGCAGCCGATCTCCATCATGCGCTTGATGTCCAGAGAGACGTCGCGGCGCAGATCGCCTTCCACCTTCAGGTTGTGCTCGATGTACTCACGGATCTTGTTGACGTCCTGCTCGGTCAGATCCTTCACGCGGGTGTCAGGGTTGACGCCGGTCGCCGCGAGAATCTCCTGAGAGGTTTTCACGCCGATGCCGAAGATGTACGTCAGTCCGATTTCGACCCGCTTCTCACGAGGCAGGTCAACGCCAGAAATACGTGCCATTATTTACCTCCGATATCCAATTACGGTAATGTGTTCTGCTGGATTTCTTTTATGAAAAGCCGCATGGTTCGCAAACAGAGTTTGCGCAGCCGCCCAAGCGATCCTTCCTGTCTTTGATCCTAACGATAAGGTGATTAGCCCTGCTTCTGCTTGTGCTTCGGGTTCTCGCAGATGACCATGATACGGCCCTTGCGCTTGATGACCTTGCACTTCTCGCAGATAGGCTTAACAGACGGTCTAACCTTCATTTTGTCCGTTCCTCCTCGAATTTGTTTTCTCAACCCTTGCTGCGCCAGGTGATGCGTCCCCTGGTGAGATCATAGGGAGAAATTTCGACTTTGACTTTATCGCCCGGATAGATGCGGATGAAGTTCATACGGATCTTGCCGGAGATCTGAGCCATGATTTTATGCCCGCCGGCCAGCTCGACGCGGAAATTCGCGTTCGGCAGCGCCTCGACGACGACGCCTTCTACCTCGATATTGTCGCTCTTGGGCAAGTTTTAACCCTCCTTACGCGGCAACAAAGCCTCTTGATAGCCGATAGCATCTAGTTTATTTCGCACTTCGGAGTCAAAAATCCTCTTTTTTGCAAAAATTTTTTCACGAATTTCTTCAAGAACTTCGGGTTTTGCCACCAGATGCTTAATCTTCTTCTTTTTGGGATTGTCTACCTTTCGCTGACAACCGTTTGCGATGGCTACGTGATCCTTGTCAAGGACGGCCACGACCACGAAATAATGTCCCGCGTCGCGACCGGCTTTGGAAAAGACCACCCGGCCAACTTCCATAGGGAACGAGCTCATCGCTTCTCCTCCTTATGATATCCGGGCAGCGAAAGCAATTCGGGTTCGCCATCCGTAATGAGGATGGTGTGTTCGTAATGCGAGCAGAGGCTTCCGTCGGTGGTCACTACCGTCCAGCCATCGCGAAGCGTTTTCACATTGTAGCTGCCTGCGGTGATCATCGGCTCAATGCAGATGGTCATGCCCCGGCGCAGCCGCACACCATGTCCCGGCGCGCCAAAGTTCGGCACGCTTGGATCCTCGTGCATCTCGCGCCCGATTCCATGCCCGCACAGGTCGCGCACCGCGGAAAAACCGCGTTCCTCGACGTACTGCTGAACGGCATGGCCGATATCGCTCACGCGATATCCTTCGCGCGCCACTTGAAGGGCGGCGAAAAAGCTCTGCTCCGTCACGTCAATCAGGCGCTGAGCCTGCGGGCTGACAGTGCCGACGCCCACCGTAAAGGCGCTGTCGGACTGCCAGCCGTCCAGGATCAGACCCGAATCAATCGAGATAATCTGGCCCTCGCGCAGCACCGTGGATTCATCCGGGATGCCGTGCACCACCTGAGAATCCACCGATGCGCAGATCGAGGCAGGATACCCCTCATAGTTCAGGAAGGAAGGGACGGCGCCGTAACCGCGAATGAGCTTTTCCGCATAGCGGTCAAGCTCCTTCGTGGTGATACCGGGCTCGATCTTCCCTTTGAGCTGCTCAAGAACCTCGTGCAGCAAGGCGCCCGCCTCGCGCATCTTGGCAATTTGAGAAGCATTCTTGATGGTAATCATTTCGTTCCACCCAGCGCCTCGAGGATCGCCGCGAAGCAATCCTCCATCGGCTGAGCGCCGTCCACGCGGCGCAGGAGCCCGCGCTGCTCGTAGAACTCGATCAGCGGAGCCGTCTGCTTGTGGTAAACGTTCAGTCGGCTGAGCACCGTCTCGGCCTTATCGTCATCCCGCTGGATCAGCGTCGCGCCGCAGCGCTCGCAGTCCGTCCGCCCGTTCAGGCGGGAGATGTGATAGGTGCCGCCGCACGATGGGCAGACCCTGCGTCCGGAAAGGCGGTCGATCAGCTTTTCGTCGCTGACGTCAATGTCCACCACGGCGTCGATGTCGGCAAAGCCGGCAAGCGCCTCCGCCTGCGGCACGGTGCGGGGGAAGCCGTCGAGCACGTAGCCCTTCCGGCAATCCTCCTGCGCGAGCCGCTCGCGGACGATGTCAATGACGACGGAATCCGGCACAAGCGCACCGGCGTCAATGTAGGCTTTGGCAGCCAGACCGGTCGGCGTTTGTTCCTTGATGGCGCGGCGAAGAATATCGCCCGTGGAGATCTGCGGGATGCCAAGCTGCTCGCACACGCGAACAGCCTGGGTACCCTTGCCCGCACCAGGCGGGCCGAGAAAAATCACGTTCATGCTCAAGTACCTCACGCTGACCCCGTCATCAACCCAGGAAGCCCTTGTGATGACGCATGACCATCTGCGCCTCCACCTGGCGGATCGTCTCGATGCCCACGGAAACCGCGATCAGCACGCTGCTCGCTCCGAACGGAGCGGTGATGCCGAAGATGCGGGTCAGCATGGTCGGGATGGTCGCCAACACGGCGAGGAACAGGGCGCTGAACAGCGTCAGGCGGCCGGACACGCGGGAGAGATAATCGCTCGTCGCGCGACCCTGGCGGATGCCGGGGATGATGCCGCCGTTCTGCTGCATGTTCTTGCTGATGTCAACCGGGTTGAAAGTGATGCTGGTATAGAAGTAGGTGAAAGCGATAATCAGAACCGCCAGCACCACCTGATACCAAATGCCGCTCTGGAAGCTCTGCCACCACACGTTGATGCCGCTCGTCGGGAAGAACGCGAAGATCGTCGCCGGGAACTGCAGGATGGCAAAGCCAAAGATCAGCGGCATCACGCCGGTCGAGTTAATTTTCATCGGGATGTAGGTGGACTGACCGCCGTACATCTTGCGGCCCACCACGCGCTTGGCGTACTGGATCGGGATGCGGCGCTCGCCCATGTCCACAAAGGTGATGGCCACGATCATCGCCAGCAGCGCGATCACGATCACGATCACCGCGATCGGGTGCACCGTGCCGCCCACCATGCCAACCGTCGCCTGACGGCCCCAGTTGAACATGTTGGAAACGATACCGGCCATAATCAGCAGGGAGATGCCGTTGCCGATGCCGTTCTCGGTGATGCGCTCACCGATCCACATCGCCAGGGCGCTGCCCGCTGCCATCGACAGACCGATGACAAGGTACCAAACTCCGCCATAGGAATTGGCACGCATGGCAAAGACGAGGCCAACCGCCTGAATGAACGCCAGCACGACGGTCAGGTAGCGGGTGTACTCGTTGATCTTCTTGCGGCCCTCCGGGCCTTCATTCGCCAGCTTCTCCAGCGCCGGAATGGCAACCGTCAGAAGCTGAAGGATGATGCTGGAGTTGATGTACGGAGTGATACCCATGGCCATGATGCTCATGTTCTGGAAAGAACCGCCGGTCATCATGTTCATGAAGTCAAGGATCGAGTAGTCCTTCACAGCGCTGGCCACCGCCGAGACGTTGATGCCCGGAACCGGGATCACGCACAGCAGGCGGTAGATCAGCAGCATGCCGAAGGTGTAAATGATCTTCTTGCGGAGCTCCGGAATGCGCCAGGCACTCTTCATCTTTTCCAGCATATCAGATCACCTCAGCAGTTCCACCGACGGCCTCGATCTTCTCCTTCGCAGAGCCAGTAAACTTCACGGCCTTCACCGTCAGCTTCTTGGTCAGCTCACCGTTGCCCAGAACCTTGAGACCGTCCAGCTCCTTGCGGATGATCTTCTTTTCCACCAGCAGCGCGCTCGTCACTTCGGTGCCGTTCTCGAACACCTCAAGCTCGCTCACGTTGACGGTGGCGTATTCCTTGGCGAAAATGTTCTTAAAGCCGCGCTTCGGCAGCTGGCGAACCAGAGGCATCTGGCCGCCTTCGAAGCCCGGACGCTTGCCGCCGCCGCTACGGGCCTTGGCACCCTTGTGGCCCTTGCCGGACGTCTTGCCCAGGCCGGAGCCGACGCCGCGGCCCAGACGGCGCGGCGCGGTGGTGGAGCCCAGTGCGGGCTTCAGCTCATTCAGCTTCATGGTGAATCCTCCTTAGTCGCTGATTTCGACCACAGACACCAGATGGTTAACCTTGAAGATCATGCCGCGGATAGACGGGGTATCCTCAAACACCTTGGTGGAGCGGATCTTGTGCAGGCCCAGAGCCTTCACAATTTTGATGTGGTTGGGCTTGCTGGAGACAGGAGACTTCACAAGCGTTACCTGCAATTTCATACGTCTCTTCCTCCTTATCAGCCGAGCAGCTCTTCGACGGTCTTGCCGCGCATCTTCGCCACTTCTTCGGCGCTGCGCAGGGAAGCCAGACCCTCGATGGTCGCCTTCACCATGTTAATCGGGTTGTTGGAGCCGTAGCTCTTGGTGCGGATGTCCTTCACGCCGCACAGCTCGAGCACAGCACGCGCCGGGCCGCCGGCGATAACGCCGGTACCTTCCGGAGCCGGCAGCAGCACGATCTCGCCCGTGCCGAAACGGCCGATGGTCTCGTGCGGGATGCTGGTGCCCTTCATGCTGACGTGAACGAGGTGCTTCTTGGCATCCTCGGTCGCCTTGCGGGCGGCTTCCGGAATTTCGGTGGCCTTGCCAATACCGCAGCCGACGCGGCCCTTGCCGTCGCCGATGACAACCAGAGCTGCAAAGCGGAAGTTACGGCCGCCCTTAACAACCTTGGTTACGCGATTGATGGAAACCATCTTCTCCTGGAATTCGCTCTCCGGGCGGCGGTCACGACGCGGACCGCGCTCGCGGCGCTCGCCGCGCTCCTGCGGTTTCTTTTCCATATCCTGAGGCATTTCTTGAATCCTCCCTTGAATCAGAAGTCGAGGCCCGCTTCACGGGCGCCTGCGGCGACCTCCGCCACGCGGCCGGTGTAAACGTAGCCGCCGCGGTCGAAGACGACCTTCTTGATGCCGGCCTGCAGCGCACGCTCGGCAACGGTCTTGCCGACGAGCTTGCCCGCGCCCTTCTTGTCCAGCTCGGAGAGCTGGCCCTTGATCTGCGGATCAAGCGTGGAGCAGGAAACCAGGGTCTTGCCGGCCACATCGTCGATCACCTGAACGTAGATGTTGTTCAGGCTGCGATACACGCTCAGACGCGGCATCTCGGGCGTGCCGCTGATCTTCTTACGCACACGCTCATGACGGATCTTACGGATCTCATTACGATCACGTTTGGTAAACATTAGCGCTCACTCCCTTACTTCTTACCGGTCTTGCCTTCCTTTTGACGGACAACCTCATCCTCATAACGGATGCCCTTGCCGTGGTACGGTTCCGGGCTGCGGACCGCACGGATGTCGGCCGCGATGTTGCCCACCTGCTGCTTGTCGATGCCGGAGACCTCAATGGTCGTCTGGTTCGGCGTAGCAAAGGCGATGTTCTGCGGCGCCTTCATGATGACGGGATGGCTGTAACCGATGGTGATGTTCAGGGTGTCGCCCTTCGCCTCGGCGCGATAGCCGGTGCCCACCAGAGCCAGCGTCTTCTTGTAGCCCTCGGTCACGCCGGTCACCATGTTGGCGATCAGGGCGCGGTACAGGCCGTGGAAAGCACGATTCTGCTTCTCATCGTTCGGGCGGGTGACGTGCACCTCGTTGCCCTCAACCTTGACGGTGATGTTCTTGTTGACCGTCTGCTCCAGCTGGCCCTTCGGGCCCTTCACGACGACATGGTTGTCGTCGGAAACGGTGACCGTGACGCCGGCCGGAATTGCAATCGGATGTCTTCCGATACGAGACATTGTTTTTACCTCCGTTTCAGCGTCGTCGATTACCAGATGTAAGCGAGCACTTCGCCGCCAACCTTGGCCTCGCGAGCCTGCTTGTCGGTCATCACGCCCTTGGACGTGGAGACGATCGCAATGCCCAGGCCGCCCAGCACCTTCGGCAGCTCCTCGCACTGCGCGTAGACGCGCAGGCCCGGCTTGCTGATGCGCTTGAGGCCAACGATGACGCTCTGCTTCTTGTCGGTATACTTCAGGCCGATCTTGATCTGGCCGGCAAGGCCGTCGTCGATCATGTCGACGCTCTTGATGTAGCCTTCGTCGAGCAGGATCTTGGCGATGGACTTCTTCATGTTGGAAGCCGGGATCACCACAGTGTCGTGCTTGGCGATTTGGGCATTGCGGATGCGGGTGAGCATATCTGCAATGGGATCGTTAACGAGCATTTCAGTTCCTCCTTACCAGCTGGCCTTGCGGACGCCGGGAATCTCTCCCTTGTACGCCAGTTCGCGGAAACAAATGCGGCACACGCCGTACTTACGAAGCACGGAATGCGGACGGCCGCACAGGCGGCAGCGGGTGTAAGCACGAGTAGAGAACTTCGGCTCCTTCTGCTGCTTGTTGATCATACTGGTCTTAGCCATGTGATTGTCCTCCTCCTTACTTCGTGAACGGCATGCCCATCAGGCGAAGGAGCTCTTTGCATTCCTCGTCGCTGTGAGCGGTGGTCACGAAGATCATTTCCATGCCGCGAACCTTCTCAACCTTATCGTAGTCGATTTCGGGGAAGAGCAGCTGCTCGCGAATGCCCAGCGCATAGTTGCCGCGGCCGTCGAAGGCCTTGTCGCTGACGCCGTGGAAGTCGCGAACACGCGGGAGGGCGATGTTCATCAGCTTGTCCATGAACTCGTACATGCGCTCGCCGCGGAGGGTGACCTTCGCGCCGATGTTCATGCCTTCACGGAGCTTGAAGTTAGCGATGGACTTCTTGGCCTTGGTGGTGATCGCCTTCTGGCCGGCAATGGCCTCCAGCTCCTTCACGGCCGCTTCCAGCGCCTTGGGGTTGTCCTTGCAATCGCCAAGACCCATGTTGATCACGATCTTGTCGATCTTCGGGATCTGGTTGACGTTCTTGTAACCGAACTTCTGCTGCAGGGCAGGAACCACTTCGGTCACGTACTTATCGTAAAGACGCGCTTCCATTACTTGTTTCCTCCTGCATTAGTCTTCGATGCTCGCGCCGCACTTCTTGCACACGCGAACCTTGGTGCCGTTCTCCAGCACGCTGTAACCAACGCGAACGCCCTTCTTGCACTTCGGGCAGACGAGCATCACGTTGCTGGCGTCGATGGCGGCTTCCTTCTTGACGATGCCGCCCGGCACGCCCTGCTGGCGCGGCTTCTGATGCTTGGTGGCAATCGCAACGCCTTCCACGACGACCTTGCCGGTCTTCGGGGAAGCAACCAGAACCTTGCCTTCCTTGCCCTTGTCCTTACCGGTGATCACAACCACCGTATCCTTGGAACGGATATGCATATTCTCTTGCCCCTCCTTACAGAACTTCGGGAGCCAGAGACACGATCTTCATGAAGTCGTGCTCACGCAGCTCGCGGGCGACCGGCCCAAAGATACGGGTGCCCTTGGGCTGCTTGTCGTTGTTGATGATAACGGCAGCGTTGTCATCAAAACGGATGTAGGAACCGTCGGGACGACGGTAGCTCTTGTGCGTGCGGACGATAACGGCCTTCACGACGTCGCCCTTCTTCACAACGCCGCCGGGCGTTGCGCTCTTGACCGAAGCCATGATGATGTCGCCGACCGAGCCGGTCTGGCGGAAAGAACCGCCCATGACGCGGAAGCACATAATTTCCTTAGCGCCGGTGTTATCGGCGACTTTAAGACGCGTTTGCGGCTGAATCATTGAGTTATTTCCTCCTTATCCGACAGGGCTTACTTCGCCTTCTCGATGATCTCGACCAGGCGCCAGCGCTTGTCATGGCTAAGCGGACGGGTCTCCATGACGCGCACGGTGTCGCCAATGCCACACTCGTTGTTCTCGTCATGGGCCTTGATCTTGGTGGTGCGGTTCATGATTTTGCCATACAGCGGATGGCGAACGCGATACTTAACCGCGATGGTGATGGTCTTGTCCATCTTGTCGCTGACAACGACGCCAACGCGGGTCTTGCGCATACCTCTTACTTCAGACATAATGCGATCTCCTTTCCGGGTTACGCCTGAGCCTTGAGCTCGAGGCTGCGCAGCGCGGTCTTGGCACGGGCGATGTCGCGCTTGGTGTTGGCGATCGCCATCGTGTCCTGGAGCTGGCCGGTGGCCAGCTGGAAGCGCAGATTGAAGAGCTCCTTCTTCAGCTCCACGACCTTATCATTGAGCTCGGCGGCGGTCATGCCGTTAAACTGGTTCTTCTTCATTACGCTTCACCACCTTCGCTGGTCTTCGCGGTTTCACGCGCGATGATCTTGGTCTTCAGCGGCAGCTTGTGCTGGGCAAGACGCAGAGCCTCGCGCGCATCAGCCTCCGCGACGCCCTTGATCTCAAAGAGCACACGGCCCGGCTTCACCACCGCAACCCAGTACTCGGGAGAGCCCTTGCCGGAGCCCATTCGGGTCTCGGCCGGCTTTTCGGTGATCGGCTTGTCCGGGAAAATCTTGATCCAAACCTGGCCGCCACGCTTGGTGTAGCGGGTCAGGGCGATACGGGCGGCCTCGATCTGGCGGGCGGTCACCCAGCTCGGCTCAGTGGCAACAATGCCGAAATCGCCGTAAGCCAGGAAGTTGCCGCGCTGGGCCTTGCCCTTCATGCGGCCGCGGAAGACGCGGCGGCGCTTCACTCTCTTGGGCATCAACATGGTTTATTTGCCTCCTTCGGTCTTGGCCGGAGCTTTCTTCACGGTCGGAAGAACCTGGCCCTTGTAGATCCAGACCTTCACGCCCAGGCGGCCATAAGCGGTCTTCGCCTCGGCAAAGCCGTAGTCAATGTCGGCACGCAGGGTCTGCAGCGGGATAGAACCCTCGTGGTAGCCCTCGCTGCGCGCGATATCCGCGCCGCCCAGACGACCGGCCACGCTGGTCTTGATGCCCTTCGCGCCAGCGCGCATAGAGCTCTGCAGGCACTTCTTCATCGCGCGGCGGAAGGACACACGGTTCTCCAGCTGCGCCGCGATGTTCTCGGCAACGAGCTGCGCGTCCAGATCGGGATTCTTGATCTCCTGCACGTTGAGGATGACCTGCGCGTTCTGCGCGCCCAGCTCCTTCACGATCGCAGCCTTGATCTTCTCGATGTTCGCGCCGTTGGCGCCGATCACGATGCCCGGCTTCGCCACGTTCAGCGTCACCGTCACGCGCGCCTTTTCGTTGTCGAAGCGGCGCTCGATTTCGATGGAAGAGATGCCGGCGTCGTAGAGCTTGACAGGCTTCTTGCTCTTGTCGTCTACGAACTCCAGCTCCTTAATCATTTTGCGGAGCTTCGCGTCGGACACGAGGTTGTCCGCGAAGTTCTTCTTATCCGCATACCAGCGGGTATTCCAATCCTTGATGACGCCGACGCGGGCGCCATGCGGATTCACTTTCTGGCCCATCCGAAAACCTCCTCCTTACTTCTGGTCGAGCACGACAGTGATGTGGCTCGTGCGCTTGAGCATCGGGGACGCGCTGCCGCGGCTGCGGGCAACGTAACGCTTGAGCGTCGGGCCCGGGTTGGCAAACACTTCCGCGACATACAGGGAGCCACGGTCCATGCTCAGGTTGTTTTCGGCGTTAGCAATCGCGGAAAGCAGCAGCTTCTCGACAACGGGAGCCGCAGCCTTCGGCGTGTACATCAGGATCGCAAGCGCCTCGTCCACCTGCTTACCGCGGATCAGATCGATGACGATCTTCACCTTGCGGGAAGAGATGCGCACGTAACGAGCGGTCGCGCGGGGACGCTTGTCCGCAGTTTCCTTGCGGACCTTCGCCTTTTCACGAATTCTGGTAGCCATGCGATTTCACTCCTTTACTTGCGGCCGCTGGCGCTCTCACCGGCGTGACCCTTAAAGGTGCGCGTCGGGGCAAACTCACCCAGCTTGTGACCAACCATCTCTTCCACGATGTAAACCGGCACATGCTTGCGGCCGTCGTGCACCGCGATGGTGTGACCAACCATCTGGGGGAAGATGGTGGACGCGCGGGACCAGGTCTTCAGCACGCTCTTCTTGCCGGATTCGTTCATTTCCTCGACCCTCTTGAGCAGCTTAGCAGCTACATAGGGGCCCTTCTTGACCGATCTGCTCATTGATGAGTCCTCCTATTACTTCTTGCCCGCACGCTTGACAATCTTCTTGTCAGAGTACTTCTTGTGCTTGCGGGTCTTCAGGCCGAGCGCCGGCTTGCCCCACGGGGTGACAGGCGCGGGCAGGCCGACCGGGCTCTTGCCTTCGCCGCCGCCGTGCGGGTGATCGCACGGGTTCATAACCACGCCGCGGACGCTCGGGCGGATGCCCATGTGACGGGTGCGGCCGGCCTTACCGATGCGCACGTTGCTGTGGTCAGCATTGCTCACGGTGCCGATGGTCGCCTTCGCGTCCATGGAGATCATGCGAACTTCGCCGGAGGGGAGGCGAACCTGCGCGTTCGCGCCTTCCTTCGCCATCAGCTGAGCGGCGTCGCCGGCGCTGCGGACGAGCTGGCCGCCGCGGCCCGGAACGAGCTCGATGTTGTGGATCAGCGTGCCCAGAGGGATGTTGCGGATCGGCAGCGCGTTGCCCGGCTTGATGTCCGCGCCCTCGCCGCTGATCACGGTGTCGCCGGTCTTCAGGTCGATCGGCGCCAGGATGTAGCGCTTCTCGCCGTCGGCGTAGTTGAGCAGCGCGATGAACGCGGTGCGGTTCGGATCGTACTCGATGCCGGCAACCTTGGCCGGGATGCCGTCCTTGTTGCGCTTGAAGTCGATCACGCGGTACTTGATCTTGTTGCCGCCGCCCTGATGGCGAACGGTGATCTTGCCCTGCTTATTGCGGCCGGCATTCTTCTTCTTGCTTTCCAGAAGGGACTTTTCCGGCGTCGTCTTGGTGACTTCCTCGAAGGTGAGCACCGACATGAAACGTCTGGCCGGGGAAGTCGGCTTATAAACACGAATAGCCATTTTTGTTAACCTCCCTGTTACTGCGCCATGCCGTCGAAGAACTCGATGGTCTTGGAGTCTTTCTTCAGCGTGACGTAAGCCTTCTTGATTTCGGGGGTGCGGCCGGCGTAACGGCCCTGACGCTTGATCTTGCCGAGGGTGCGCAGGGTGTTGACGCTCTCGACCTTCACGCCGAAGGCGGCTTCAACGGCCTGCTTGATCTCGATCTTGTTCGCGTTGATCGCTACCTCAAACACGTAGCGCTTGTCCGCCATGCCGTCGTAAGACTTTTCAGTCAGAACGGGGCGGAGGATGATATCATGAGGATTCTTCATTACGCGTAAACCTCCTCAACGAGCTTGACCGCTTCCTCGGTGATGATGAACTTCTCATTGCCGAGGATATCCAGCACGTTAATCGTGTTGACATAGGCGGTCTTCAGGCCCGCGATGTTCGCGGACGCGCGGGTGATGGTGTCGTCCGGGCCGGCCAGCACGAGCAGCGCGGTCTTTTCGACGCCCAGGTTCTTGAGGATCGCGGCGACCTCGCGGGTCTTCGGCGCGGTCAGGGCGATCTTGTCAAGAACGATCATCTCGCCATCGTTCACCTTGGAGGTGAGGGCGCCCTTGAGCGCCAGGCGGCGAACCTTCTTGGGCACGTTCACGACATAGTCGCGCGGCTTCGGCGCAAACACGACGCCGCCGTGGGTGAACTGCGGCGCGCGGTTGCCATGGTGGCGAGCGTTGCCGGTGCCCTTCTGACGGTAGATCTTACGGCCGCCTCCGCGAACCTCGCCGCGGGTCTTGGCGGACTGGGTGCCCTGGCGCTTGGCGGCCAGCTGGCTGCGAACGACCAGGTGCAGGACGCTCTCGTTGATCTCGGAGGCGAAGATCGCTTCGCTCAGCTCGATCTCACCGACTTTAGCGCCTTCCTGATTCAGCATTGCAATCTTAGGCATTGTGACGGTTCCTCCTTATCAGGCCTTGACGGAATCGCGGATCACAAGGGTTCCGCCCTTCGGGCCCGGCACAGCGCCGCGCACGAGCAGCAGATTGCGCTCCGCGTCAACGCGCACAACGCTCATGTTCTGCGTCGTCACACGATCAACGCCGTAGTGGCCGGACATCTTCTTGTTCTTGAACACGCGGGACGGCGTGGAGTTCGCGCTCAGGGAACCAACGCCGCGATGATACTTGGAACCGTGGGCCATCGGGCCGGTGTGCTGGTTCCAACGGGCGATCGCGCCGGTGAAGCCGTGGCCCTTCGAGGTGCCGGTGATATCAACCTTGTCGCCCGCGGCGAAGACGTCAACCTTCACCTCGTCGCCAACGTTGTAAGCGGAGCAATCCTCAAGGCGCAGCTCGCGCAGCTTGCGGCAGGGAGCGACGTTCGCCTTGGCGAAGTGGCCCTTGAGGGGCTTGTTCACCAGCTTCTCGGCGCGGTTCTCGGCGTAAGCGTCGAAACCGACCTGAATCGCTTCATAGCCATCGTTTTCCACGGTCTTCTTCTGAACGACCGGGCAGGGGCCTGCCTGAATAACAGTAACCGGGATCAGGCGGCCGTCCTCGGTAAAGATCTGCGTCATGCCGATCTTCTTGCCGACGATACCTTTCTTCATATCTGCTTACCTCCTGATCACAGTTTGATCTCGATTTCCACACCAGCGGGGAGATCGAGCTTCTCCATCGCGTCAAAGGTGGCGCGAGTGGGGTTCTGAACGTCGATCAGGCGCTTGTGGGTGCGCTGCTCGAACTGTTCGCGGGAATCCTTGTACTTGTGCGGCGCGCGCAGGATCGTCACGACTTCCTTCTCGGTCGGAAGCGGGATCGGGCCGGACACCTTGGAGCCGGTGCGGCGAGCGGTCTCGACGATGCGCTCGGCAGCCTGGTCAACGAGGCTGTGCTCGTAAGCCCAGAGCTTGATGCGAATTTTCTTGCTGGCCATTTCTTTTCCTCCTTGTTCGTACTCAAGTACGACTTGCTTGGCTTTTGCCCTGCATGACGGATCTTGAGCCGTCGTCCGATTGGCGGACATGGTCCATAACAGTTCCCTCACCGGCCAGTGAGCAATCTGTTACTTCATCCCCTTTGCAGACATCTGCCACATTATATTCTATTTTCCGGGAAATTGCAACCCCTTTTTTGAACTTTTTTTCGATTTTTTTGAGATTTTTTCCATTTCGTCTCTTTTTCTCCGTTCGCTCAAAAAGTCAGCTCCCGCTTGCCTTTTTCAGCCGTCCGTTTCGCCCGTTTTTTGCGCTCCTTCTATCCACTCATCCGGGCGTTTCTTTCTCTCCTTCAATGTCCACTCGCCCATGCGTTTCTTTTCCGGTTTGAAAGATACTTTCACAAACTTTCGCCCCTCGCTCCTCCGCATTTTTGTCTATTTTAAACAATCCACTCTTTCATGTCTGTACCGTCTGACCTGATTTTGTTTCATCCCGCCCGCCGCTTTACCGTGCTAAAGCAATTCAGTGCCTTTTGTCAGTCGTCAGATGTTTCACTCGTTATCCATCATTTTTCGTTTCCACGCGCAATGTGTATCCCCACGGCCTATCGCCCAGACGGAAGATAACCAATCAAGGAGCTCCCTCCTTGAGGGAGCTGGCACGGCGCAGCCGTGACTGAAGGAGTTAAGCGGAACGCCGAAGGTCCGGCACGGCGCAGCCGTGACTGAAGGAGTCCAGAACAATTCAAAAAGAGCCGAACGCTGCTTCGCTCGGCCCCTGTTCGGGCTGACGTTATTCGATTCCGAACTTCGCCTTCACCTCGTCGGTCACCTCCGCGCCGATCTGGTTGGCTTCAAATACATAGCGCTCATAGAGCGTCTCCGGCCTCACCGGCGCGTCGCAGGCACTGCACGGGGTCAGCTTCTTAAATTCGTCCTTCTCCAAATCGCCGTAGGTGAAATCGCCCGTCAGCGGCAGGTATTTCTCCTTCACGCCGGGGCAGTTCGCGTCCACGTGGTAGTTGCTGCCGCCCTTCGGGTTGCGGTAGAGCTGCAAGCCGCCGTCCGGCAGCTCCGGCTCGTACATCTGCCGCCCCTGATCGTCCCAGATCAGCACCTTCGTCTTGTTTTCGAGGTTGTTCCACAGCCACTGCATGTTCTGTCCCTGCGCGTTGGCCCTGCGCTGGATGCGGATGCATCCGTGGCTGGCCTTCATGCCGAGCTGCGCCTCATACTGCGTATAGATGCGCGTGCCGTCCTTCGCCGTGTCGTGCAGCACCTCGTGGAGCAGCGTGCCGCCGTTGATGCGGATGGCGAACCGTCCGATCGTCCCGCTGCCCGCGTTGAAGTCGCCGACCTTGCTCACCGTGATGTATTCGCCCGCCGGGGATTCGTTGTACGGCTGTTTCGCGTTGTTGAGCCCCGTGGATACGTCCAATTCGCCGATGATCGCGCCCGCCTCGAAGATGTAGAGCTTCTGGCGCAGCTTATCCACCAGCAGCGCGTACTTGTCCGAGGGCTTCACCTCGAACAGGATGCTCTTTTTGACGTAGCCCTGCACCTTTTTCGCGTTCCGGGATTCCATGTATTCGTTGTCCGTCTTCGTGCCGTCGTTGGCGTAGGCCTCGATCAGCACATAGCCGTCGCCGTCCGTGTCCTCCTCCAGCACGTGCACGCCCTGACTCTGCCCGTGCAGCTCGCCCGCGCAGTTCTGCTCATAGGGCTTCTTGTCCGCGCCGGGGGTGAAGGTCGGGTAGACGTGCTCGGTCTGCTCCACGTCCATCACCGTAATCGGCTGCATCATCAAATCCCAGATGGCCTTCTGGTGGTCGGGGTCGGTCAGGTCGTATTCATCCGGGTTCATGTCCCAGTAGCTCGCCGCCTGCGGCACGGGGCGCCTGCCCGTTTCACTCGCCTGTTCGAGGGCCGCCTGTCCCTCGTCCCAAGTCTGCGCCTCCTCGATCTCCTCGTCCCAAATCAGCGCGTCCTGAATGTCGAGGCCGCTCAAATCCAGCACCTCCGGCGCGTCGGAATCCGCCGTTTCGCGCACTTCTCCCGCTTCCGGCGCACCGATGGTCAGCGGCAGCAGGCTCTCCTCGCTCTCCTCGCCCCAGTAGTTGCGAAGCCGAACGGCCACGGTGTATGTGCCGTCCGCCGCCGCGCTTCCGTCCGGCAAAATGCCGTCCCAGATCAGCCGCCCGCTTCCCGCGTCCACCTGCGTCGCGCCCAGCTCGATGCTTTCGCCGTCTGCGCCGCGCAGCGACATCGCCAGCGCGCCGCCCTCCGTCGTCTCAAAGGAGAGCGCCCATTCACCGCCGGCGCGCAGGCTGTCGTTCTCCGCCGTCACGTTCGTCAGCTTCGGCGCGGCCAGCGCGCAGGCCGCCGTCGCAATCAGCAGAAAAAATACAAATGAAGCAAAATGTTTTTTCATGTCCGTCCTTATACTCCGTTTTGATAAAAAGGGGCTGTAAAGTTCTCGCTTTACAGCCTCTTTCGTAATCTCTCGCTTAGCCCGGCAGATCCAGAATGTCGCCCGGCGCGACGGTCACATCCGGAATCGGCGTTACGCCGGAAACCGTGTAGAGCTTTTCGAGCGTCTTCGCGCCCGCGATGCCGTCCACGTCCAGCCCGTTTTCCTTCTGGAAGTTTTCAACCGCCGTCTTGGTGCCCGTGCCGAAGTTGCCGTCGCTCGCGCCCTTGAGGTAGCCCAGCGAAATCAGCGCCTGCTGCATGGAAACGACGTCCTGCCCGCGGTCGCCCTTGCGCAGCGTCTTGTATGTCGTCACGGCCGGCGCCTGCGGCGCGGGGGTCGGCGTAATCTCGATGTTCGGCGTCGCCGTCAGCTGCGGCGCGGGCGTGTTCGTCGCGCCGAAGACGATGAAGTTATTCTCCTGCTGCGGCTGCTGGGTCGCCTGCGGAACCGGCGTATTCACCACCGCCGGCGCGCCCGCCCCGAACATGGATCGCACGATCATCACAATAATCAGCACCAGAATCAGGATCAGGCCGATTGCGATAATCATCGGCGTCTTGTCCTGCGCGCGCTTGCTCTGTCTGCTGCCCTTCGTATAGGCGGGTTTGGCGTTGTTTTTCCTCGGCGCGGGCTTCTGCTTCGGGCGCGGCGCGTCCGTCTCCGCCGCGCTCTCCTTTTCCTGCTGCTTCACGCCGACCAGGTTGGCGTAGCACAGCGGGCAGAAGTTGCTTCCGTCCGGGATCTTGTTATGACAATGGGGACAAAACATGGTCAGCCCTCCCTGATCTCCAATTTCTAATCCTAGTATAAACCACAATCAATTCAAATTTCAAGCCCTTTGGCAAATTCCTTTATTCTATGCCTATGACGGCGTATACCCGTTTCATGCGCGTTTCGCGCCTTCTGCGCGCTCCTTTTCCAGCAGCCTGCAGGTGTGTATGGTGCACAGCGCCGCCATCACGCCCGAGCGGAGCGCCATCTCGCGCTCGTCCATCCCGTCCCCGAACAGCTCGATGCACCCGCCCTTCGCGGATTCCTCGATCCTTCGGATGATCGCGCAGAATTGATCGTACCCCGTCCGAACATCCCGCTCGCACAGGAAGCCCAGCAGCCGGCTGATGCTCTCCATGCTCAGCGCCTGCTTGAACACGCAGATCATCAGCAGCATCGCCAGATGCTCGCGGTCGTATTTCTTGCCGACCGGGCGCGGAATCATCCCGACCTTCACATAGTTGTTCACCATGGACTTGGTCATCTCGCCCTTGGGCAGCGCCGGGCTGAACGTGCGATCCATCAGCGTAATCACCTGATCCATGTATAGCCCGATATCCGGCAGCAGCTCCCACTGCGGCAACGCCATGTTCAGGATGTCCTGCATCTCGTTTTCCTCTCCTCGTCTGCGCTCACGGCGTGTCCATCGCCTGCGCCGTTTCAAAGAAAATCCGCTGGCTTTCGATTTCGTAAGCGGTCATTCCGTCCCGCGTGCAGCGCGCCTGCGCCCCGCTTTTTTTTAGGAAGTCGTCGAGCTGCTCGCTCTCCGCCTCCGTCAGCAGCATGAACACCCGCTCGTCCGGCCGCTCCATCCGCCTGTTTTCCTGCGCCTCCAGCCATTCGCTGACGCGCGGCACGCCCTGCCCCTTCTCGTTCTGCGCGATGGTAATGCCCACCGCCTCCACCTCGCCGTTTGTCAGCTCGGTGATGACGTTGGCATTCCAGAACGTCGCATACCCGAAGTTCAGCCCGCTTTCCTGCAAAAAAGCGGCTCGCTCTCTTTGCACGTCCGTGATTTCCGGGTGCTTCATCGTGCTCGTGATCTGCATCGCGGAGGCGGTCAGCACCACGCCCGCAAACAGCAGCGCGCACCCGCGCCGGAGCGGCGCGTTCGTTTCGCCGGTCAGGCAGGCGGCCATCACCGGCGCGCCCAGCGTCATCAGCGGAATCCAGTATCGGTTCAGGTACAGCCCTTCCAGCAGCACGAACGACAGCGCCGTGATCGCCGCGCTCATCGCCAGCGTCAGCGCGCCGAAGCGCAGCACGTCGCTTTGGTTCTCCCTCGCTGCCTTCAGCGTCCGCGCCAGCAGCACCGCGGCCGCGGCGGGCAGCAGCAGCGCGCCGACGCTGACCAGCCCGTGCGCCGAGAGCAGCACACACCGCTCGCTGTAGCCCATCAGCCGCGCCAGTCCGCCCAGCGCCTGCTGAATCGTGCCCGGCATATCCGCGTCGAGGAACGAGGCCAGCCGAACGCCGCCGTACCGCGCCGCGTCATACAGGCAGACCCGGCTCAGTATGCTTTGCCCGACGGCAAACCCCGCGACGCTGACCGCGCAGACCGCCAGCGTCAGCAGCGTCCGCGCGCCCTGCGCCCTCGTCCGCGGCGCTCTTTCGGCTCCGCTCGGGAAGATATACGCCCACAGCCCCGCCGCCGCGACGGGGATCGTCGCGCAGAACGGGTATCGGATGGAGGACGCGCCCATCAGCGCGCACATCGCCAGCAGCAGCGCGCCGAGCACTGCCTGCTTTTTGCCCTTCTCCATGCGCATCAGCCGCGCCGTCATGCCCACGCACAGGTTCGTCAGCACCGCGTGCGGCACATAATACGCGCCGATTGTCACCATCTGCGCGTAGACCACCGAGCACGCGCTGATGCTCAGCCCTGCGAACAGCAGCGAAAACTTTTTGTCCGCATCCAGCGCCCTGCCGCAGAAATACGCGCTCGCTGCCAGAATCCCCTGCAAAATCAGGCAGCCGAGTGTGCGCACCAGACGCCAGTCGTGCGGAAACAACGCCATCAACGGCGTAAAAATCAGTTGGGTGGAGAGCACACGCACCTCCGTGGAATACACCCATGTGCCGGAAATCAGCTTGCCCTCTTCGGCCAGATGGCTTGCCAGCGCCAGCTCGGAGGCCATATCCGAATCCAGATACGCGCCGTATCCCGCAATCAGGTATGTGCCCGTCATCACGGCACAGAGCAGGAATACCGCCGCCGCGAACAGACCGCCCAGCCGCTTTTGCCTCATCGTCGCTTCCTCTGCCTTTCGTTTGGCTTTCGTTTCGATTGTTTTATTATATCATCGTCGAAAAAGGCTGTCAAACCGTCGCTTTCCCCCTTTACAAATGCGCCTTCTGTCGTTACACTATGCAGGAGAAATTTCTATATTTTTTCCGTTTAATTTGTTTGTTTCACCAAACATACGGAGGAGGCTTTCGATATGACCCTCAATTCCCTTGCGCCCGGCCAGAGCGCCGTCATCCGCACCGTCGGCGGCGAGGGCGCGCTGCGCCAGCATTTTCTGGATATGGGCGTCATCCCCGGCGCGCAGATCACGCTCGTCAAGTTCGCGCCGATGGGCGACCCGATTGAATTTCGGATTCACAGCTACGAGCTGACCCTTCGCGTGGACGACGCGAAGCAGATTGAAATCAGCGCGCCGTGCAGCGCGGAAAGCGACCCGCCCTGCCCCGAGCGCCTCACCCCGGCGGAGCATCCCGGTCTGGGCGAGGGCGGCCGTTACCATGTCAAGGCGGGGGAGCGCCCGCTGCCGGATGGAACGCTCCTCACCTTTGCGCTGGCGGGCAACCAGAACTGCGGCAAAACCACCCTGTTCAACCAGTTGACCGGCTCGAACCAGCACGTCGGCAACTTCCCCGGCGTGACCGTCGATCGCAAGGACGGCGTCATCCGCGGCCATGCCGATACGCTCGTGACCGACCTGCCCGGTATCTATTCCATGTCCCCCTACACCAGCGAGGAGATCGTCACCCGGCGCTTTGTGCTCGAGGGCAAGCCGCGCGGCCTCATCAACATCGTGGACGCCTCCAACATCGAGCGCAACCTGTATCTGACCATGCAGCTCATGGAGCTGGATGTGCCGATGGTGCTTGCGCTCAACATGATGGACGAGGTACGCGAAAACGGCGGCTCCATCCGCGTCAACGAGATGGAGGCCATGCTCGGCGTTCCGGTCGTGCCGATTTCCGCCGCGAAGGGCGAGGGCATCGACGAGCTGGTTTCCCACGCGCTGCACGTCGCCCACTATCAGGAGCGCCCCGGCCGTCCGGATTTCTGCGACCCGGAGGGGCCGCAGGCCGCCGTCCACCGCTGTCTGCACGGCATCATGCACCTGATTGAGGATCACGCCGAAAAGGCGGGCATCCCGCCGCGCTTTGCCGCCAGCAAGCTGGCCGAGGGCGACCGGCTCGTGCTCGAGCAGCTCAACCTCTCCGAAAACGAAAAGGAGATGCTCGAACACATCATCGTGCAGATGGAGCAGGAGCGCGGGCTGGATCGCGCCGCCGCCATCGCAGATATGCGCTTCTCCTTCATCGAAAAGGTTTGCAGCCAGACCGTCGTGCGCCCGCACGAGAGCCATGAGCACGCCCGCAGCGTCAAGGCCGACCGCATCCTGACCGGCAAATACACGGCCATCCCGATGTTCGTCCTCATCATGCTGGCCGTGTTCTATCTGACCTTCAACGTCATCGGCAGCTTCTTCTCCGATCTGCTGGACGCCGGTATCGGCGCGCTGACGACGCTGGTGGAAAATGCGCTCGTCTCGGCGGGCTTCTCCGGCGTTCTGCGTTCCCTGATTATCGACGGTGTGTTCAAGGGCGTGGGCAGCGTGCTCAGCTTCCTGCCTTTTATCGTCACGCTGTTCTTCTTCCTCTCCCTGCTCGAGGACAGCGGCTACATGGCGCGCATCGCCTTCGTGATGGATAAGCCCCTGCGCCGCATCGGTCTTTCCGGTCGAAGCATCGTCCCGATGCTCGTCGGCTTCGGCTGCACCGTCCCCGGCGTGATGGCCACGCGCACCCTGCCCTCCGAGCGCGACCGCAAAATGACCATCCTGCTCACGCCGTTTATGAGCTGCTCCGCCAAATTGCCGATCTATGCGTTCTTCTCCGCCGTCTTCTTCCCGCGCTGCGCGATGTGGGTGATGGCAGGGCTGTATCTGTTCGGCATCGCTCTGGGCGTCCTTCACGCGACGCTGCTGCGCAAGACGCTCTTTTCCGGCGAGCCGGTTCCCTTCGTCATGGAGCTGCCGAACTACCGCATGCCGGGCGCGAAGAACGTCTGCCAGCTCCTGTGGGAAAAATCCAAGGATTTCCTCCAGCGCGCCTTCACCGTCATCTTTGCCGCAACGATCGTCATCTGGTTCCTGCAAACGTTCGATCTGCGCCTCAACGTCGTCGCGGATTCCAAGGACAGCCTGCTGGCGCTGACGGCCGGCTGGCTCTCCCCGCTCTTTAAGCCTCTGGGCTTCGGCGATTGGCGCATCTGCACGGCGCTGCTGACCGGCTTCATGGCCAAGGAGAGCGTCGTTTCCTCCCTCGTCCTCCTCTTTGGGAGCACCGCGGATCTGCTGGCCGTGCTCACGCCGCTCTCCGCCGCGTCCCTGCTCGTGTTCTCCCTGCTGTATACGCCCTGCATCGCCGCCGTCGCGTGCATCCGCCGCGAGCTGGGCGCGCGCTGGGCGGTCGGCGTGGTGCTCTATCAGTGCGCCGTCGCATGGGTCTTCGCGCTGATCGTCCGCCTCGTCGGGCTGGCGCTGATCTGATTTTCCAAGTACCGCATGAAAGCGGGCGATTCGCCGTGAATCGCCCGCTCATTTTATGTCGGTTCGAGTCAACGGATCGGGTCGAGCGATACGCTCGATACCGCGCCCTCCTCACGTCGTTTCAAACCCGAACGCCTCGTAATCCTCTTTCGTAAACCGATGATACGTCAGGTGGCAGCCCTCGTCGGCGATGCAGTAGCAATACGCATCCGGCTTTCCATTCTCAAAGTACACCAGCCAGTCAAATTCGCCGTTGTGCAGCGCCTCCACATGCACGTGCTCGCCGTGCCTGCGGAAGATCGCCAGCAGCTCGTCCATGGTGCAGCCGTGGCGGCCGATTGCCGCGATGAAATCCGCCAGAAACCCGCTCGGGTCGGTGTGCTCGTGCACCCATGCCGCGCCCTTCGGCCCGACGGCGAGGCAGAACCGCTCGCCCTTTCGGCTGACCTCGATCTCGCCCAGCTCGCCTTTGACCTGCTCGGAGAACGTCGTCAGCGCGCGCGTCATTTGCGCCGCATCCATGGATTGATGCATCAGCGTGCACAGGGACGACAGCGGATAATACAGCCGGATCGTCTCCTCGCGATAGCCCAGCTTGAGCTGCCCTTCCTCTATCGCATCCACGATGCTTTTTTTCAGTGCGTCCGACATGCTTTCTTTTCCCCCTTCTTCATCCAAAAGAGCAGACCGATCAGCGCCGCCGCCGAAATCGCGTCCCCGACGCGCCACCATCCTTTTCCGGCGAACCAGATTTTCAGCGCGCCGCTTGTTCCGGCGGGCAAGACGACGCTCACGCGGTTGTTGCTTCCTCTTTCCACGGCGATTTCGCGCCCGTCCACCGTCGCGCGGAAGCCGTCGTAATCAAACAGCGGGAAGGTGATTCGGCTTTCCGCCCGCGCGCTCACCTGCGCCGTGATCGTCGTGCTCCGCTTTTCGTAATCCGCCATCTCCGCGTCCCCGTCGATTTCGACCGAGCGTTTGCGGATGGCGAGGAAATCCGTCGTATCCGAATAGGTGTATTCCGGGAACGATCTGCCCATGAAGGGGCTGATGATGACGCCCTTTTCCACATAGATCGGATTCTGGATTTCGCTGCTGAAAATCGGCATCACGCAGATCACCGCCATCGACAGCGCCGCGACCGCCGCCGCGTCCTGCCGCTTTCCGCCAAATTCGCAAAGGCCGTAGCCGCCCGCCAGCGCCAGCATCGGCGTAGCCAGAATCAGCAGCCGCCACGTGAACTGAATATAGCCCACCTGTCCTTGGGTCAGCAGCGAAACCGCGCCCCACGGAAAGAAATCCGTCGCGGCGATCGTCATCAGCGCGCCGCCCGCGACCAGTTTCAGCGCCGCCCATTCGCTTTTGCCGCGTTCCTCCTTTTGCAGCGCGGCATAGAGCGCCAGCGCCGCGCCAATCATCAGCGGCAGGCCGATTTCCACCGAGAATTCCATAATCTGTGGGTTATTGGTTTCCCGCGTGATCGTTCCGGCGTTCATCAACAGAACCTGCCCCAGCTCGACGGAAAATTCCGTGATGTTCCTGAACAGATCGTCCGCGCCCAGCCCCTGCATGCTGTACATCACAAACGGCCCGATTCGATACAGGCAGAGCAGCAGGCAGACCAGAACGGCTTTGACGAGCGGCAGCAGCCGTTTCTGCAAGATGATTTTGCGGATGTGCAGCAGACAGAACCCCGCCGCGAGCACCGCGCAGAACAGCGTGGTAATCATATGGCTGCAAAAGATGCAGGCCGCGCTGAGCGCCAGTCCCTTCCAGCGTCGCGCGTCGCCGCAGACCACGTCGTACAGATTCACGAGGAACAGCGGCAGAAAGACCATGGCCAGCGCCTCGCCGAACGCGATGCGCGTAAAGACGTTGACCACCCGATAGCTCGCAAGCGTGTAGAGAATCGACGCGCCGGTTGCCGCCCAGCGCTTTTCAAACAGCCGCTTCGCCGCGACGTACATGCTCAGCGCCGCGCCGATGTTCAGCGCAACGGAAAAGACATTGCAGACGTACACCGCGCTCGCCCCGCCGAGGATCATCAGCGCAAAGGGATATAAGAACGTATCCGGATAGAAGACCGACATCACCCCGCCGTATCCATCGTAGGCAAAACCGCCCATGCGCACCGGAAATTGCCCGTTCTTCAATCCGTCCGCCAGATTGAGCAGCCGCGCCATGTGATAGGTGCCGTCATGCCCGATCACAAACGTCGTTTTGAGCGCGGGCGCGCTGCCGATCAGCACCGCCAGCGCGATAAACAGCGCCGGCGCCATGTTTTCCCTCGTCAGCCTGCCCGTGCCGATCATCAGCCAGAGGATGCTCGCGCCGACGGCGAAGAAGAGCAGCGTGAAAGCGTCGTCCTGATATTCCGGCGTATAGAGCTTCACCTGATAGATGTCCATATACGTACCGGCGGCAAACTCAAATTCGATCTTAAAATCCTCGCAGTCCTCTTCAACGGTGAAATGAAGCTCCCCGTCGCCTGCGCCCGCGGGAATCGTAAATTCGCTGGGCGTGATCGTCGCGTCGTTCGTGTTCGTCAGCCGCAGGATGTTGTCGCCGTCACAGCTAATCGTCCATCTGAGGCGGTATTCGCCCGCGGGCAGATGCATCCAGCCCCGCCTTTCCATCGGAATCACGCCGTATTCGTCGCCGTCCGCCAGAGAATACCGGGGCAGCTTTTTTTGAAAAACCATGTAATCCGTCGTGATGTTTTCAAATATTTTCGGTTTTTTCAGCGCGCCCGTCGCAAATACCAGCGCGCACAGCAGCGCCGCCAGCAAAACAGGGCCGTAGAGCTTCGCTTTCCGCTTCACGTCATTCTCCTCAACTCTCTGCCTTCTCGCTTCCCGTTTTGAAAAAAGGGGGCTGCGAATCCGTCAGCCCCCTCAACAATCAATATGCCTTCGCGAAATAGATGACCTTCTTGGCCGGCTTGCCGCAGCAAACGCAGGTCTCGCCGATGGGCGTCTGGTCGAACGGCATACAGCGGGAGGACGCACTGAAACGATCCTTGATCTCGTCCTCGCAGGCCTGCTCGCCGCACCACATGGCCTTGGCGTAGCCGCCGTTCACCTGCTTTTCGAGCTCCTCCATGCTGTGCACGTCGGCGGTGTGCTCGTCGCGGAACGCGCGGGCGATTTCAAACATGTTGGTCTGAATCGCATCCAGCATCGCCTTGATTTCGCCCTCCAGCCCCTCGATATCCAGCGGCGCCTTCTCGAAGGTATCGCGGCGGACGCTCAGCACCTTGCCCTCGGCCAGATCGCGCGGGCCGACCTCGACGCGCACCGGCACGCCCTTGAGCTCCCACTCGTTGAACTTCCAGCCCGGCGTCACGTTGTCGCGATCGTCGAATTTCACGCGCAGACCGGCGGCCGTCAGCTTGTCGGCCACGGCCTTCGCGCCCTCCAGCACGCCCTCTTTGTGCGCGGCGACCGGCACGACGACGACCTGAATCGGCGCGATCATCGGCGGCAGCTTGAGGCCGCGCTCGTCGCCGTGGGTCATAATGATGGCGCCGATCAGGCGGGTGCTCACGCCCCAGCTCGTCTCGTGCGCATATTTCTGCGTGCCGTCCTTGTCCAGATACTTGATTTCAAACGGCTCGGAGAAGTTCGTGCCGAAGTTGTGGCTCGTGCCGCTTTGCAGCGCCTTGCCGTCCTGCATCATCGCCTCGACGGAATACGTCGCGCGCGCGCCGGCAAACTTTTCCTTTTCGCTCTTCTGGCCGCAGTAAACCGGAATCGCGAGGTTCTTCTCGCAGAAGTCGCGGTAAACGTGCAGCATCTGCATCGTCTCCTCCTGCGCCTCCTCGGCGGTGGCGTGGACGGTGTGACCCTCCTGCCAGAGGAACTCGGCCGTGCGCAGGAACGGGCGGGTCGTCTTCTCCCAGCGCATGACGGAGCACCACTGGTTGTAGAGCTTCGGCAGGTCGCGGTAAGAGTTGATGATCTTCTGGTAATGCTCGCAGAAGAGAATCTCACTCGTCGGGCGTACGCACAGGCGCTCACTCAGCTTCTCGCTGCCGCCTTCCGTTACCCAGGCCACTTCAGGCGCAAAGCCCTTTACGTGGTCTTTTTCCTTCTGCAGGAGGGATTCCGGGATGAACAGCGGCATGTAAACGTTCTGGTGACCCGTCGCCTTAAAGCGATCGTCCAGTTCATGCTGAATGTTTTCCCAGATCGCGTAGCCGTACGGCTCGATGATCATGCAGCCTTTTACGCTGGAGTAATCCATCAGCTCGGCTTTTTTAACAATATCGGTGTACCATTTGGAAAAGTCAACGTCCATGGAAGTGATGTCGTTGACCATCTTCTTCTGATTCGCCAAGAAATTCAGTCCTTTCACGATTCGTGCGGCAAACGCTGTGCCGCCGGGCCCAAAGCGGGCATATTGTTTCTTATTATACAGGGAATTTTCCTGAAAAGCAAGAGCGGCAGCCATCTTTATGCGGGCCGCCTAAGATTTTATTTAAAAAAACAGAAAAGAAGGTTCGTTTCTTCTTTCCTTGTACGATTCGGTGCAATTTGTACCAAAGATACTTATATATAAATAATTATATAAATAATTCAAAGTTAGCTTAAACTAATTTACAGAAACAGAGTACCCACAAAACAGCTGTCCATCGGAATAAATTAAATCAGCGAAAAAAACACCGGGAACAGCCAGAAAGCCGCTCCCGGTGTTTTCATATCGTTTTGCACAAGGCGAAAAATTTCATGCAGAGCGCAAAAATTACTGACCCTGATGTTCTTCGATGAACTGAACGATTTCGCCAACCGTCTTGAGGTTTTCAACTTCCGTATCCGGAATTTCTACGTTGAAAGCATCTTCGATGGACATGACAAGATCAACAACAGCAAGGGAATCTGCGTCCAGATCCTCAACCAGGTTGGAATCCTCGGTGATCTCGGAGGGATCTACGCTGAGCTCCTCAGCAATAATATCGATAACTTTCTCCAGAACCATTTAATTTTCCTCCTATCGTGTAGTATTTGTCAAGTACTGCACCGTCTGCCGTATGGACAAAACGCCGCAGGCATGATACAATCGGGGTGTACTTCACATACATTGTATGGATGCACGGCTTATTTGTCAATAGCAATTCCGCATTCCGTGCTAAATTTTTCTGTTTTTAAAGGAGAGCCTTAAAATGCAGCTTCGCCGTTTTGCCGTCATCGGGCACCCCATCGGGCACACGATGTCACCGTTTATCCATGATCGCCTCTTCTCCCTCACAGGCCATAAGCCGGAATATTCCGTGCTGGATGTACCGTCCCTTACACAGGCGCTGCCCGCCTTGCGCACGCTCGACGGCTTCAATATCACCATCCCCCACAAAAGCGACATCATTCCCCTGCTCGACGGTATCGACGAAAAAGCGAAGCTTTTCGGATCCGTCAACACCGTGCGTGTCGAAGACGGCAAAATGACCGGCTACACAACGGACGGTGTCGGCTGCAAAAAGGCCCTTGCGCGCTATGGGCTCGATTTTAACGGCGAGCTCCTTCTGCTCGGCCGCGGCGGCGCGGCGCGTGCCATCGCATTTGAAGCCGTGCTCACGGCCGATGCACCGCATCTTGATATCGTCTGCCGCGAAAGCTCGCTCGAAAAAGCACAGGTGCTCAGCGATGAACTCGCAGAGCTCTGCCGTACGCGCAGCAAAACCGGTGTGTTCCGCGTGCTGTCTTATGACGAGCTCGCAAAGGAAACCGAGCACTACGATCTCGTGCTCAACACCACAAGCCTCGGTATGTACCCTAAAACCGGTGTCAGTGCTGTCGGGGAAGACGTGCTCTCCCGCTGCAAAGCCGCGTTCGACGCCGTCTATAACCCCGGCAAAACGAAATTTTTAAAGCTTGCCGCAAGCTGCGGACTCAAAACTGTCGGCGGCATGGGCATGCTCGTCTGTCAGGCGGTCGCCGCGCACGAGCTCTGGTACGGCGCGTCGTTTAAGGACAGCGATATCGAACAGCTCATCTGCGATGCGGAAGCGGAAACGGCACGGCTTTTCCGCGCATAACGAACCGAAAGAAACGGGGAACGGGAAATGGACAAAAAAGTAAAAGGTGAAATCATAAAATCGGGCAATATCGTTTTAAGCGGTTTCATGGGCAGCGGCAAGACCACGGTCGGCCGTCGCTTGGCCGCCGCGCTCGATATGCAGTTTGTCGATATGGACTTGTACATAGAAAAGAAGACCGGCATGACGGTCAAGGAGATTTTCGCAGAATACGGCGAGCTGCATTTTCGCGCGCTCGAGACCGAGACCGTAAAGGAGCTTGCGCAAAGTAATCATTTCGTCATCGCCACGGGCGGCGGCACGCTGATGCAGCCGCAGAACATAGAGGGCTTCCATCAAGGCGGCGGTACCATCTATTATCTCGACGTACCGCTGGCCGCCTTGCAGGAGCGCCTCAAAAACGATAAACGCCGCCCGCTTCTGCAGACGCCGGACCGCCGCGCGGTGATTGAGCGCCTTTTAAACGAGCGCCGCCCGAAATACCTCGCAAGCGCGGACGTCATCGTCGACGCCGGCGCGCCCACGGTTGTCGTTGTAGAGCGCATTTGCGCCCTGCGCGGCGAGCCCATTGAAAAAGCGAAGCGCAAAAAGCCGGGAAATACCTCCGAAAAGGAGCAGCTTCAAAAGAAGCGCTTCCGCAGAAGAAGACGCAAAAAAGGAACTTCTCCCGGAACACCGCAAGAAAACTCTTGACAAAGCGCCCGCGCGGCGGTATGATTTTAACACGGCGATGCAGGATAGATAAAGCAAACCTGCAAATCGCAAAGCAAGAGTCACATATAGGATGGTTCAAACTATGCAGTCCGTTTTATTCACAAGACGATTTACAAAGTATTTTAGCGCACGATTTTATACCGTGTGCCTTTCGTCGTATGTGAATATACCGGGCAACGCTTGAAAACGCGCGGAAAATTTCTGCGCGGAGGAATTTGAAGTATTCTGAGCAGTATAAAACCAAGCGGAGCCAATGGGCTTCGCTTTTTTTGTGCCGAGAGCGGCAGCGGGGCACGGCTCCTATAAAAGAAAGGTAAGGGAAAAAACATGATCATCGTACTCAAAGCCAACCGCAGTGAAGAACAGGTCAAAAACTTCATTTCGAATCTCACCGACCGTTATGACGTCAGTGTTAACACATGGGTCGGCACACATTCCACCGTGCTCGGCCTTATCGGCGATACCGCTGCGGTAGACAGCGAGTACATCGCCGCACAGGATATTGTAGAAAGCGTTAAGCGCGTGCAGGAGCCGTATAAAAAAGCGAACCGTAAGTTTCATCCGGAAGATACGGTCATCAAGCTTCCTACCGGTCAGGTGATCGGCGACGGTTCCCTTGCGCTCATCGCGGGTCCGTGCTCCGTCGAAAGCGAAGCGCAGATCTGCTGTGTCGCAGAGCGCGTCAAGGCCGCAGGCGCTACGTTCCTGCGCGGCGGCGCATTCAAGCCCCGCACCTCGCCGTATGCGTTCCAGGGCCTTAAGGCAGAGGGCCTCGAGCTTCTCAAAAAAGCCAAGGAAGATACAAAGGCAATATACGGACTTATTGCCGATGCCGAGAGTAAAGTTCATGGAATGCCTGTGGCAGAGGTGCATTTTCACGAAGTTGGTGAATATGATGCAATTGCGGATATTGCAGCGGTCTGTTTCCTGGTAAATGAATTAAAGGTGAAAAATATAATCACTTCAGCAGTAAATGTAGGTTGCGGAACAGTTCGAAGTGCTCACGGTGTTATGGCAGTACCTGCGCCTGCAACAGTAGAACTCTTATCAGGTGTTCCTATATATTCTGACGGAATTGACGGTGAATTATGTACTCCTACCGGGGCAGCCATTTTAAAATATTATGCTAATGCATATGGAAATATGCCGCCTATGGATGTGGCAAAGGTTGGATATGGCGCCGGTAAAAAAGATTTACAGAGAGTAAATGTCATAAGAATTGCCCTTGGTGAGACCATAGATATTTCCGGTCTGACAGATAGCGACCTGGATGACATCCATAAGGAAAATATAATTGCAGACAGCAGGGATGTACTTGGAACAATCCTTAATAAAAAGAAAAAGCTCCTGAACACAAAAATACATGACATTGTAAAAGAATCAGAAGATTCATTTTTTGAAAATGGTATTACAGACAGAGTTATTGAATTAAGATGCAATATCGATGATCAGTCTCCGGAGCAGATATCTTATGCAAGTGAACTTTTACTTGTAAATGGAGCTCTTGATGTTTATTCCACACCTGTTGTAATGAAAAAAGGTCGCCTTGGCACATTATTTACGGTAGTATGTAAGGAAGAAAACAGAGAAAAGATTGTAAAGCTTATATTTAAGCACACAACAACAATAGGAATAAGAGAAACTCTCTGTCACAGATACATTTTAGACAGAAAAGAGGATATTATTTCAACTGATAACGGTAATGTAAGGGTAAAAACCAGCTTTGGCTACGGAACCGTCAGACATAAATATGAATATAATGATTTAAAATTTATTGATCAAACAATAGATAAAACAGCATTACAAATAGCTGTAGATACAGCTAATACATTAAAAGCTCAAGGAGCTTTAGACAATGTCGTACCAGCGGTAGTAACAGAATTTGAAAGCGCATTAGCAGAGGCTGAAAGTATTTTAGCTGATACAAATGCAGATCAAACAACAATTGATACTTCA